>JRYE01002162.1_pt1 | contig 88397 bp, 108 predicted proteins | sample 235321 | NCBI WGS metagenome assembly JRYE01 (sample SAMN03074214, study PRJNA261473) | activated sludge metagenome | biome: Common Effluent Treatment Plant; feature: Wastewater; material: Activated sludge; isolation source: activated biomass in a lab-scale reactor treating industrial wastewater... | reverse complement strand
GTAAAAGTATTAAAATTAGTTTTTTCATTGTTTAATCATTTAAAAACTTATAACTCATATATAAAGATTTATCTTCTTTTATAAATTTTTTAACTTCTTCTTCTGTTTTTAAAATAATTTCTCCATCTGTATAAGATTCTATAAGTTTTTGTGGGGTTGTCGCCATACATATAACATTATCCCACCCTAATTCTGTACTTATTAAATAATAAATTTTCATATTTTTAATGTTAATTGTTTAATGTAATCTTCTTTAGTTTCTGATTGTTCCCAAGTTTGATTTTCACTTGCAATGAACATACAACCAGCATCAAAAGCCTTTTCAATTTCTGGTATTAGTTCTATAGAATTTTCTATTAATTCTTCTATTAAATCTATTTGAGCATTTTGAGAATCACTTACATATATTCCATCATGGTGAGCTATTGGTTTATTTAAACTATCTTTTTTCTGNNTTTTTCTGTAATAATTTTGTACGATTTATAATTACGTATTCATCTTTATTCATACTTTCTCTGTTTTATCTATACTTTTAATCATTTAAACTACTAAAATTTTCAAAACTATAATCACTATATTTTTTTGAACCTGATATTCCAAAAGGAATAAGACCAAAAAACCATCTAAGAGAATACCCTATAGTTTTAGTTTCAGTATTATTAAATGTACATTTAGCTGTCCAAATAGAAAATCCGTATTCCATTTTAAATTTATCACCTTTTTTTACTTCTGAAATTTCTTTAAATTTTTTCATATTTTAATTGTATTTAACATTTCTTTAATCTATTTTAAAATAAGGTAATATAACATATTCAGCTTTAGGTAGCCAATTTCTACAAAATCTTAAATATGTTAGTCCTTCTTCCATTGACCTATAAGTAGTTTTATGATTTATATCTTCAAATAATTTTACTTGATTTTCTCTTTCTCTATCTATCCAAAATAATCTATACATAATTTTAGTTTTTTAATAAGTGGAGGTGAGGGGAATCGAACCCCTGTCTTGCTTAACATTAAATAAATCTTTTGTTTACAGTTTAGGATAATCCAAAGTTTAATCTTACCACTTTAGGATTCCAATAAAGAATTTAGGCTGACTAGAATTAACTAATCAAGCTCCACCATCTTATTTTGAGAAAATAAGAAAAACAAAATAGCAAATTAAGCGTAAGCTTCTTCTGTTACCAAGTTGTTTGCTACAACTCTGCTGTCTGCTGATGCGTAAGCACAAGCAGCTTTAGCTAATGATGATGTTAAATCGCCATTTGAAATAAATGCTTAATAGTTTATTTAAGAGAGGTCTATAAACATTCTCTCTACTGAAGATTTACCTAATAATTACCAATCTATACCAGTCACCCCCAATGTTTTAGTTTTTTATACTTTGTTTTAACAAATAATATACTACCCACCAGCTTTTAAAAATATTATTAAGTGTATATTTTTCTCTGTATGGGTCAGAAATATTCCAATAATTTATGAACGTATAAGCCATTAATACACCTGATAGGTATATTAGAAATAAAAATATTAATGTTGTTACCATAATTTTTTAATTTAATTTTTAAGTTGTTTGGGATGGAATCGAACCATCATTCCTACTGCCAAAAAGTAATGTCCTGCCCTTAGACGACCAAACAAAAAGGTTTTTATTACCTTAACATAGATTCAAGTTGCTTAATTGATTTACCTTTTAAGCCTTCTTTTTGCTTTTCCACAATAAGTTGCATAATTTCTTCGTTATGTTTTTTATCTTCAGCTTTTTGTTTAGCTTCTTCCATTTCATCGGATTTAGTTTGAAGTACATCTAATACTACATCAAATCTTAATTTAGCCGTTTTATCTTTTACACTTCTTTTAACTAAAAATGATTTTTTACCAGATTCTTCATACTTTTCTTGAAGTTCTATTGCAAGATTATCTAAATCTGCTAAAGATAAATCCCATAATTGTTCTGTTGATAACAAACCTTTAGCTGTTTGAAATCTTAATTTTTCTTTTGTTGCTTGTTTGAAATTTTCCATTTTTATTGTTTTTACAAATTTAATAATTAAAATTTAATTTTTATCACTCTTTTATGACTTCCTGATAATTTAACAATTAATTCATCTTTAACTGTTGCGTTAAAACCTAAACCAGATAATTGTTTATTAGAAGATTCTATCATAGTAGTATTACCTAATACTTCAAGAACTTTTCTGTGATTGGCTAATTCAGGAATAAGATTTTCAGCATGAAAACTTCTAATGCTTGTAGGACATTTAGCTCCTTCTAACATAAAGAAGTAATGTTTATTACCTACATTATTACCTTCCCAATGATTAGGAGATAAACATACAAGATTTACTTTATGAAATTGGTTAGTTTCAAGTCCATAGATTTCTTTAGAAACACCTATTCCATCTGATGCGGGTAAATTATGATTAATTCCAAATTTACCATCTTTTAATACAACTTCTGCTACTATTACATTTCCTGAAACAGCTTTATCATAAACATAAGTATATAATTCACCATCAAATTCTATTTCAAATTTAAATCCTTTAGAACCTCTTGCTGAAAATTGGTTTACCCAAAATTTATAAGTTCCATTTTTCATTTTAGACAAATCTTTGAAATAGATATTTTCAATTCCTATCTTGTTACCAGGATTAGTATTATCTAAATCTAATTGACCTGTCATAGATGTAAAACTATTGCCTCTATCTTTTCTAAATCCAGTAGAATATCCTATACTTTGGTTATCTGGTTGCAAACACCATAAATCTAAATCTGAGTGGTCTGTTCCACTCTCATTCCAAATCATGGAAGCTCTAAGTACACCTGTTACATTACCTCCTGCATCTTTAACAGCTTCTTTAATCATGGATTTACCTGCTAAGTTACCGTTATATGTCCAAGAATAATTATTATCCCATTTAAAAATACGTTTAGAATCTAGAATATTGGCTGTAGTAAGAGATACTAAATTACCTTCTTGCTGATTAGTTAAAAATACTTCTACAGAAGTGCAAGTAGGAAGAATGTCTGACATGAACTTTTCAATAGAAACTTCTTCTACTCTATCAAATTCACTTCTTTTGTGTCTTGTAGATGTAGATTTAACATTGTCAAACAAAGAAACTTTTTTGACTTTACCATCACCTGCATTTGCGTGTAAAATTTCAGATACTTTAATATCATCAATAGTAGCAAATCTTCTATTAAATGATTCTTCATACCCATTTTCTTCTACAAACTTTTGAGCTTCGGCTATTTGTTTTTTAGTAATAGGTGCTGTAGCTTTCATATAATTAGCTGGGTCAACTCTTTTATTCCATGCTTTACAAGCTTCATTAAGTTCTTTACCTTCTGCTAATTCAGTACATAAAACACCAATTAATTCATTTTTAAATTTAGCAAATGGAAGTTTGTAACTATTTACCCAACACCAATTATCTTTTTCAGATTTAGGTAATCCATCATATTGAATTTTTAATGGAAGAATTTGCTCAATTTTATACAAATGAGTTTGCCCATCTAACAAAGAACCTTGATTGATTAAATCTCTTACAAGCTTTAATGTATCTTCAGAAATTTCTTCCATTGCTCTTTGAAATACATTTTTAGCATCTCTGTATTCTCCCATTATAGCTTCTACAGATTTACCTGTCATATCTACATATTCTGTAGGAATGTCTAAATGCAAATGATAAAATTTTCGTATTTCATTTGGTTTTACTACTCCAAATTTTTCAGCTTCTTCTTTTGTATATCTTTTAACATTTTTAGCAATACCAAGTCTAAACTTAGAATTTGTTTTTTTACAAGATTCATAGTTTAAAGAATTAAGTTCGTTCCATGTTTCAAAAAATACATCTTGTATTTTAGCTTTTTTAATTTTTTCTGATATAGCTTTTGCAGAAAGGTAATAATCAGATTCTTCTACATTATCCCAAATAGTTGTTATTTTATTATCTTCATTTACAGAAATGATATTTCCATATCTTCTAATAAAATTTTTACACAAATTACAATTATGTTCTGAACTGTTGGGGTCTCTAAATACAGGGTCATTTTCAAATCCGTTAATATATAAATCAAAGACTTCATTCCCAGAAACACTACTTCTAAATAGCTTGCCAGTCATATTATTAAGATTTTCTTGTAATTGTTTTTGAAAATCTTTCATTGTATATTCTAACACCACTTCTTTCATAATTAGATTTTTTATAATTAAAAAAAAAAATTACAAGACTTTACCTATCTTGTATGAGAAAACTGTCCAGCTTTACAAGGAAGTTCACGATGTCCCTACAACATCTAACTTTTTCACCAGTTCTTAGTAGGATTAGGTGACAGTCTATCTTACATTGAGAAGAAATTAAATTTCTTATAATGAGAATTTGTTTAATCTACTATTTTACCTAAAACTATTCCAAATAAAAATCCAAATACTAAACCAAAATAGAATAGCATTGAATCATTATTTGTTACATGATAAGCTCCCTTATATTCAGATTGTTTATCAAATAAATATACTTTCTTATCTGTATTAATACTTAAAATAGTATCAAACTTTTGTGTTTCTTTTAATTTAACTACTTCAATAGGTAAATCAGATTTTTTAACAGTTTGTTGTTCACATGCGGTAAACATAAATATAACTAATAAGCTAAATAATAATAGTTTTTTCATAATTTATTAGTTTTCATTATCCCACACAATAGGAGGAGAATAATTTTTAATTGTTTTAAATATTGTAGAAAATATTGTTTCTAAAATATAATATACTACAACAAATTGTTTTTGTTTTTGTTTTAATTTGAGAATACAAAAATAAAAAAGTTTCCCTCATATTTCTACAAGGAAAACTTTTAATAAATTTCTACATTATTATGGTGTAGGGATTTGCACGTTCTCTTTTGCTGTAAACTCTTTTGCAAATTCCTCAATAGGGAAATTTGTTGAAATAGAATCTAAACCAAATTCTGCCATTAATTGAGATTCAGAGGCATAAGAAGATGTGGAATGAAACAACTTAAATCTTGTTTCACCATTTGCATTTTCTGTTTTTGCAACTGAACAATCTTTTAAAAAGGAAAGAATTGTATCCCCTTTTTCAAAAGTTCCTTTAATGACTTCTGCTGTTTTAATACCAAAATACATGTTATTTGCTTTTGAACCTTTCAAAAAAGTAACAAATGGGTAACCATTTGCATTTTCTCTAAGTTCAGAAATTGCTGTAATCATACCTTTTTTCAATAGTTGTGTTAAGCTGATTGCTGCTAATTCATCTTTTTCCATAAAAATTTGTTTTTTTAATTTGTTAAATAATTATTAATTGTTTTGATTTTATTAGAAAAATCACCCCTGTTAATATACTTTTTGAGTGCATTATTAACCACGCACCAGTAACTTAATACTTTCTTTCCCTTGTTTGTATTTTTCCTCCATGACAAGCTACTACAATTCTTCCTCTTTTATGGGCTTCTCTTATAGCATAACCAATTCTACCTATTTTGTCAGCTACATCTAAAAGCCTTTTAACATTTTCTCTGCCAATAGTGGGTTGTTTCTGAAACTTTGTAATGTATTCTTGTGAAGGAATATATTTATATCTTCCATTAGGAAATACAATTAATCTTCCTTCTGCTTCTGCTCTTTGAATTGCTTGATTCATAATTATTTAATTTACTTGATAAACAAAATCTAATTCTAATAACTCTTGTTCAGCTTTTAAGTTTTCTAACTTATTGATTTCTAATTGGATATTTTCTTTTAGTTCATCAGAGCATGTATAAAAAGCTGCTCTCATTTCTTTCAGTAATTTAGCAGTTTCATCCATTTTAACAATATTTATAGGTTTAATGTCAATAAAAAATTGTATATTTGCGAAGCTACAAAGCCCTTCAAAATATACTAAAGCCCTTTCTAAGAATTAATCTGCATCTAAATCTAATTCATAAAATAAATATTCTTCTTGTTGTATTAAAGAATTTATTTCATTTTCAATATATAATTTAGCTGCTCCTGTTGCATTTTCTACTTCTCTTCTTAATGTAGATAGTTTTGTAATTATGTTTTTATATTCGTTGTACATACTATAATGTTAAATTTTTAATAAAATTCCATTTTTCCCTTATTAAAGGTCTTAAATTTACATGTAATGAAGTCATATATTTAATATCAGGAATAGATAATAACTCTATAATTGTAGGATTATTAGACCATCTATTATATTCTTCTTCAGAAGCAGGAGTTATTTGTTTTTCAACCATTTCTCTTAACTTTTTATACCCTGTACATTGTTTTTCATAAGGAAAATTAGGGTCATATAATCCATCACAATATTGATGACAAAATTCATTAAATGTTAGATTTTTCATAAATTTTATTTCTTTTTAATGTTTTTTTTTTTCTGAATCATTAAAATGTTTTGCTATTTTATACCAATTTATTTTACATAATAATTCTTCTTGTTTATCTGGATAACTATATGCAAAAAGAGGATTTTGTTTATTATCTATTACAACATATTCTTTAGTTTTATCGCCAATAACAATAAAACAAGCCATATTATTTAAACTTGGTAAGTTATTAGCGTTTTCTGTACGAATATAATTTGTATGAAATTTATCTATATACCATTTAAATTCTCCATGTTCAAAATATGGAATTTCTTTACTAAAATCTATCATAATAAATAAATTTAAAAAAGAAGGGGATTTTTATGTCCCCATTCTTTTTATTCTCAAACTACAATAATAAATTTATTAAAACAACTCTGCTTTTGTTGTTTCAAGAAAATCATACATATCTTTAAGCTCATTATAAGCTTCTTGAGCAGATGTAAGATTTACTTCAGCTTGTTTAACTTCTGTTTTAGCATTAACAAGATTTTGAACAAGATTTGAAGCATTAGAACCTTTAGCATTTTCAAGTTTTTGTGTAGCTGTTTTTACACTTGCTTCTGCTTTTTTAACTTCACCTTCTGCTGTAAGAAGTTTTCCTTTTAATGAAAGCAAACCTTGAGCAAAATTAAGTTCTGCTTGTTCTACATTCAAATTAAGTTGTTCTGCTGCAACTTCTGTTTCTGATTTAGAAATTCTTGTTTTGTAACTACTGTTGTTTTTAGCTTTTGTAGCCATTTTGTAATTGTTTTTGATTGTTAATTAAATAAATAGTTGAAATTTTTCAATAATAATAGGTTTTACAACTTTTTTAGGTTTTACAGAAGGATTAAATTTAATTTCTGCAAAAGTGTTATTTGTTATTGTAAAATCTACTTTAGGTTTTGTTTTAGTAATTTTAGGAATATAGATTTCGTTAGTAGTTCCTACTTCAGATGAAGAACTCAGCACCTTTTTTACACTATTTGTAGTTTGAGAAGCTTTTTTAATTAATTTTAAACTTGATAATGCATAATACCAACTATCATTTTTATCACTATAATTACCTTTTAATAAAGTAAAAAATTTTGGATGTCCTTGATGACCTTTAAAACTATTACTATGTCTTACAAGATAATTACATTCACCATTATTTTTTATACCTATAACAATACCTATTAAATTACCTGAATTTACTTCATCCCCTACTTCTATTTCTGAACTATAACATTCTTCTTTAGTTAAAGGATATTGTTTAAATTGAGCTTCATAAGCTTCTTTAGTACTTTTTATAAATGAGCCATCTTTTAATCTACCACTATCAATTAAAATACCTTTCCAAGATATAGTTAAATTTTCTGGCTTATCTATTGTTGTATTATATATTTTACCTTTTTTATCATTATCAAAATAACTAATACATTTAACATATTCAGGTATATTATTATTTAGTAATGAACGAGAAAATATTTCTGCTTCTTGTAATGTAGCAAACCATTTAACTAAATATTTTTCAAATACATGATTACCTATTGGATTGTTTTTAATAGCTGTTAAGCTTGAACTATTCTCATAACAATGACTTATTTCTCCTACAAATCCAATAGTTGATTTAGGTCTATGCTTTAAAGATTCATTATCTCCCATATAACCTTCTTTTATAAACACTACATAACTACCTACACTCCATTCTTTTACTTTGTTTTCCATATTATTAAAAGTTATTTCACAATTATTCTGACAATTAAAGACAGTTAAGGCATTTTAGAACCATTACCATAAAACGTTCCTGTTTTAGGTGTAGGTTTTTTAATGTCTTGAGAAATAATTACATTGCCATTATTAGAAGCAATATAAGTTTGATTAGTACCATTTCTGACGATTTTTTTGTTGTTTGACATAATTATTGTTTTTGTTTATTGATTAAAAATTTGTTTAAAAAATACAGATGTTTTTAATTTTAATAACCTTGTTAAATGTGTTTTAATTCTCATATATCAAGTTTTAAGTTTAATATATAATCTTCAAAAAACAAAGGTTTGTATGTTTCTTCATCTATTGACATAGCATCAATATATGCCGTATTCCATGTTTTTTGTAATACAGGAATTAAAGGAGTTGACTGAGATAAGATTTCTTTAAGAACTTTTATCATTGAATTATATCTATAATAATCTTCAGTTCTATTTGGATTAAAAGAATATTCATCTTTTTGTTTTTCTAACCCTTCTATCTTTTTTTCAAGAGCTGTACGATTTATGATTATGTATTCGTCTTTCATTTTAATATCTTGTTATATATCTATGTAAACTGTGCCAAACACTCCAACATCTTTCTTGATGTGTTTTTAATGACCAACCCTCCTCCCTCAAAGGATTTGATACAGAGTAATCAGTTATTGATGGAGGGAGTTTAGCCCTTACTCTAAAATCAATCATGTCCAATGATTTAGATTTTTGTATTTTTTCAATTTCATATAAAATACAGTCTTTTCTTTTTTCAAAAGATAAGATACACTTTAATACAAAATCTTCTTGGGGCTCTGTTATGTTTAATTTTTTTCTGTAATTTTCTAAGAGTTTAATCTCTCTTTTAAGTACAGGTTCAATTCCCATAAATTCATAAGTTGGAAAACTATTCATTGTAATAAATTATTTTAGGTTGTTGTTCTTTCCAAATTTTAAGTAATTCTTTTGTTGTATATAAAACTCCATCATATATTTTAAATTCAGTAGACCATTTCTTTTCAACAGTAGAATAGAAATATTGATTCTGGCACCATTCAGCAAACTCAATCATATCTTCTTTAGTGAATGAAAACATTTCTTGGGATTTATTATAACCTTTGAAAAATCCATAAATAACACCTCTATCAAATTGGGAATTATCAATATCTTTTGTTTCTTTTAAAGCTAAACCTTCTAAAACGTAGTTTTTGCTTACAACTTGAGGAATTTCAATGTTTGGATTATTACAAGCAATTACTTTTTTACAGTCTTTTAGATTATCCTTACCAAAAGTAGTTGTAACAATTCGTAATTCATTTTTGTAAGTGGTATTATCAATATAAGCTATTTTACCACTTGTATTTTCTATTTCCCCACTTGTATAATATTCAAAACCTTCTATTATTACTTTATCACAAAGTATACCTTTATCTTCTTTATTTTGTTTTAATAAGTATTTCATAATTAATGATTTAAATAATCTACTGTACAAGTTGTTGTAACTCTCATATTTCGATTAATTATTGTATTTCCTGTTTTGCAACTATCTAGTTAAACTTAGGTGCTATTCCTAATACTTAACACAGGCTTTTGATATACAATAAATATTACAACAACTTTGTCATTTAAGACATGTACAAGTAGATTAATGTTTTAAATTACTTTTTCGTAATCTTTATATTCCCCTTTACCTTTTAATATTCTATTGAATAATCTAGGTTGAGGTTTACCAAGATAAACTAACCATTTATATCTTTTTTCACCTTCTAGTTTTTCTCTTATCTGCATATTTGATAATATACTTCTATATTCCCAAATAATAGCTTCTATAGGAGTTAAATCTTTTGGCTTTGTCCAATTACTAATAGGATTAATCTCTCTATGAATTTTATCCATAAAAAATTCTAATTTTTCAGGTTTGCATTTCATTATAATATTAAACATATCATTTGCAATATAAGTTAGAGTATCCTTAGATGTTAAATTATAATCATAACCACATCTAATTGCCCAAATCATTTTCAATCCTTCAAAAAATCCCTTTTCTCTATTAGGTATATTGTATTGTCCCTTACAATAAAGAACAATATGCTTTTGAAATTTTTCTAATGTTATCATATTACAGTAGATTAATGTTTTTATTTGTTTAAATTTCTTAAAAATTGTTTAGCTTCAATCAATCTTTTAGCCTTTTCCAAACCTTTATCATCAAATTTTTCTATATAAGCTCTAAACAAAGATTCATCAAATTGTTTAAACTCTTTAGCATTAGGTTTGGCGTACCTACGATTAACTTGAGATTCTTGCCATTCTTTTTGTCTTTTAGGTTCAAGAACTTCTTTATTGTAAATTTCTTCAATTTCTCTTCCTGTTAATTCTTCATAGTTATTTGCTACAGTAAACATTTTATCTTTTGTTGCTGTATTAGAGAAATATTTATTAAATAAAGCAGTTCTATTTAATAAATTTGATTCATCATTCCACCATTTTAATGCTAATCGTCTTGTTGATACAGTTTCATTTGTGTTCTGTTCCATATTATTTGTTGTTTAATTTGTTTAATAATAAAAAATACAAGCGTGTTCAACCTTAATAACTTTGTTAATGGAAGCTGTGAGTGGTTTCATGTACAGCCAGAACTCACCTAACTGTCCTCGTTGATATTTCTACCAAATACTGTTTTACATGGATTAACCTTTTACGCTAATTAACAACATAAGTCCCCTCTTTAAACCATTAGGTACTTGTATTTAATCAGTTTTAAGTGTTTAAAGTCAATATGATTAGCACTTTGACTATCAACTGTATGCAAATATAAGTTGTTACTGGTCAATCTCACCAGTCGCACAATGTTGTTATTAACTATTAGTTTTCCTAATGTAACTCAACAACTACTATACATCTATTACTAGATGCAAGGCATTTTAACATTGCTAGGGCTTACGACCTATGATATTCTTTTTTGCAATTCAAATGCTGCCTCCTACAATACTTACTTAGATTGTATACAACAGGAGAATGGGAATTTCACCTCACTTATGCCATTACAGCATTTAGATTAATTCTCTCCCGACTTACGTATTTTCAGTATGTATTTACAATTTCCACCAAGAAAGTTCTAATTAACTTACAATATTAATATTGGTGTAATATGTTACAGATTATTAAGTTTTTGTGAGATTTGGTACAAACTACATTACTATCTGTGTCATAATGCGTAAACTCCCCATTGTTAGCTCTCACTTGCTCCATTGCAACTATTAGTACAAGGCTCTGTAGGTTTTCAGCAATGATTGTAATATTATAACATTTGCAACTGCTATAATAACCCTACTCAGCACATCTATAAATATTAAATGTAGGTTGTTAGTTCTACCGCCAACGGATAACTCCAATGGTAAATAACTACATTAACAACACTACATTTTTACTAAAACCTTTTGATTGTATAAAATATTATTATTCTAATTATTTAATAATAAATTATACGCTAATAGTTTACTTTATAGGATTTGAACCTATCTGCATTAATTAGATGCATACCAAATAAAAAGTAATTACTACTAGCTATCAAAAGTAACCAGCTAAATGTTTGGTTTAACAATAACCTTTTAAAGAATACAGGTTGTTATACTTACCTCGTAAGTTCACAGGGTTTTCTTTTTAATACTGACACGTATATCAGCACCCATTTAACAACACTGTATTCTACTCAATAGATTTTCTCTATTGAAACTTGTAATATTGAATTTCATGCAACTCATTTATTTCAACCCAGCAGGTTGCATCCCAGGTTCTTTTATAGAATATTATTCTTAGCTCAACATTACAAGAGGTTTCAACTTTTTACAGTCTAAGATTTTACTTCAAAATGTTCTTTGAGTTCTTCAAAAAGTAATTTTACATTTTCATTATCTAGTTGAATATGGGAATAATTTTCATTTTCATTTAGAAATGTAATTTGTAAACTTGTACCTCTTTTAGTACCTCCCCAAAAACGAGTTAATGAAACATCAACTTCTTTATAATCAGAAGTCATACTTCCATCTTTTCTAGGTATTTCTATTTTACCTTTTAATGTTTTTAATTCTGTACTCATAATATATAATCAGTTTACTACATGATTAGGTAGGTTTTAGTTAATTAATTGTGTTTTACAGCAGAAACTATATCTACGTTTATTCAATTATTATATCGAATATAATAATCTACTATTTGTTTCTTCAATGATATAGAACTATGCTGTCCTCAACAACTTGAAAAGTTATTTTAGTTTTTGGTTAAATCTTTTAATTTTTAACTCTATACCTTTTTTATGACCATAGTTTACAGAGATAACCTCTCCCCAAACTTTTTTACCATTTTCAATAAAGTACATTTTAGAGCCTAAGTCAGGTTGACCTATTTTTCTCCAAGTTTCGGAATCAAATATTCTTTTAGCCATTAATAGAAAGTTTTAAAATTGAATTGTGGTTTGTTGATGTTGATTATCGCCCTTCATAATTTGGGGATTTAATTAAAATTAGCTCTTTGATATTATCTCCAGGACAACTAAAAGATTGTTATAATATATCTGTTTCAATATCAGTTATACTAACTTCTAAGTCAATATTTTCCATATCTAATGCTTGTGTAGCATTATGTGGACAGGTATTCTGTACTTTTTGATTATTTCTAATAATCATTTTTAATACATTGCGTAAATGATTCACGTCCATTAAATTAACGTCAATCATTCGTCCATTTTTCATACGCCAATAGACTTTATTTGTATTTCCAGATGTAGCCATATACTGTTCCTTTATTTCGTTTACATACTTTTGATATTGATCCATTTTTAAACCCTAATTCTTTTGCTGCTTGTGTTGCTGATTTCCATTCTCTAATAAAATTACCTTCTAAATCATATTGGATAATAGGTTTTGATTTTTGTTCAGATACTAGTTGTTTATTAGCTTCTGTCATACCTTTTCCTATATTACCTAATCTGATTTTTTCTTTAGTTTCATCACTTAGTACTTTATTTTTAGCAACAATAGACATTTTGTTAAGAGTTTCTTGAGAATAACTTTTTCTTTGTTGTCTATATAAAGCTTTAGTTTTTTCAGAATGTTTAAATCCTATTTGACCATCACCTCCTAATGTTAAATTATATCCGTTATTAAATGAATCAAACATTTGTATAAAATGTTTTTCTTTTTCATTTAGTAATAGATTTAATTCAACAATAGGTAATAATGGAGATTCAAATAAAACTTCATACTCAAAAGATTCTAATCCATATTTTCTAACAGCACTATAAAACTTAGTTTTTAATACTTTAGAATTACAAAGATGTTCTCTTTTTCTTGCTTTAGGATTTATTGTTTTACCAATATAATGTTTTCCTGATGGGCTTGTGTATTTGTATATTATTCCTTTTTTCATATTGCAAATATAATAAATAATATCTAAATAATTAAGAATCATGCAAAAAGGTGATTTACGTCCATTAAGTCAACATCTATTAACTTACCATTACGCATTTTCCAGTAAACAGGTTTATTATTCATTGTCACGAGCTTTGATTCTAAAACCTGCTAATCCGTTAAAAGATTTAGGAATATATTCTGTAAATTCTGACGTTAAATCAAATCCTCTAGAATCTACACTTATCCTTAATGATGCTCTTAATCCGTATGCATTTTCTGTTTTTAAAGCTCTAATGTGAACTTCATTTGTACTTTCATTTAAAATGATTTCCATTGTGTTGTTTTTAAAGATTGATTCCATCTTGTTTTGCATATTATTACAACATGCCTGTTGCTTTTTAAATTAATACTAACTCTGCCTAAGTTAGTTAAATACCTCTAAGAGTCAAATGAGATTATTTACTCAAATATTGAAATACTAATTGAGTAAAATATTGTTGAGAATCTTCTTTTTGCCATATAACTTCTCCATTATCTATTCTAAATAATGGTTTAGAATTATGACTTCTCCAAGTTCCTGACTTTTGAATAATTCCCTTTACTTCTAATAAGGAAGATAATTCAATAATATCAAAACCTTGATTTAAAAATATTCCAAATTCCTTAAATAGCTTGTTAGCTTGTTCAAAAGTTGGAACGTTCATTGAAAGAATCTGCTGTGCTATTCCTTTTAGGATTACAGCTTGTTGTTGTTGGTTGTAGTTTGACATAACTGTTGTTTTTAAGTGAATGAATAAAAAATGAAGGTTTATAGATTACCTACAACTAATAGTTTTAAATTAATCCAAAATCTTCTGGATTATTTAACACTGTTTGACACATATCATCAAATGTTTCTTGAGCATTTTTATTTATTTCAAATATTTGCTCATCTGATAAATACGGTTTTACAATATCAAGTACAGCTTTTACATCTTCAGGCTGTACAGACCTTCCACAAATTTGTGCTATGAAAGCATGTTCAAATTCTAACATAAAATGATTATTTAATTTTACAACACACTTTAATATAGGTAGTGTTGAACACCTAATTTGAATAGTTTACTCTATTTTCTGTTTCGATGCTCAATTACATCATCATCAGTATGAACAATAGTCCATAGACAGAATTGAAAAACAATGACACATACTACTATTATAAGATTAATTACTTCTTATTAGACTATAGTAGAACCTATTCACACTTTCTCAAGGTGTTTTCAGTTAATTAAGATTGAGATTCTTAATCTGTACATTCTGTGCCACTGTTTTTCAATAGTATATATAAGGAATATACCAATACCGCTGATTTCACTCGTAGTCTACAGCTTAACCACAAGTCCCTATCCTTTGCTCTTTATTTACTACATTAAGAACATACTTTCAGGTAATTTTTAATTTTACATTTTAAATTTTAGACAATCACTATCACACACCTTAATTGATGTTTATAGTCTTGAATAGAATCCAATAAGTGTAGCAGTAATTACACTATATTGTTTTAGATAATTGTATGCCTACAACTAAATGATTTGTAGGACAATTACCTACTATTTGCCGCATTAGTATAATTTTGCGGCTGTGTTTTACACCTAAAACTTTGATATTATAAGCGTGGGCTGCTCAGACAAATATAGTTATAAAACTACCGACTGTGAGGCTATACTCCTCATTATCAAAGAAACTGGTGTCCTCAACATCTTGGAAAGAGTTAAGTTTTTTTAAATAAACTACACTTGCCCTGCCAATATAACTGGTTTTATTGCAAGTTGAATTTCGACCTTATTGTCGGTTATATAAAGCCAAAAATTTGCTTTTTAGGGCTATTTTTTGTTAGTATTGGAATATATTGGGGTGGAATCTGCTATTTTGTCATACATTTATCTGTCAAAATGTCATATTATGACATAATAACATGACAAAATGTCATATAAGAAATAGGTCAAGATGTCATGTATTTGGAAATATCAAATAAATTATGTAAATCCTGAAAATATCAGTATATACGCAGAATAAACCAATTTTTATGACAAAAAAGAATAAATACAAGATTAAAAACAAAGAAATAGCTAAATGGTTTGGTTATTCTTCAGAAAGAAGTTATCCTCAGCTAAAGCACAAATGGAAAAAGGAATTAATCAATTAATTCAACATATAATATGCAACGCTTACAGCCTAAAAACCTATTTATACTCGCTGTAACGAGTGTAAAAAGAGAGACTACATTGCTGCAATCTCCCTTTAAACCCAATCTACTATTATTCCTCCCAAGATGAAACTATATGCTTACTATTAAAGCGTATATTCTTTACAAAATTATCTTCAATTTTACCTGAATGTCCTTCTGTAGTGTTTCCGTAAGCATCATATTTGGTAAATGCACCATTATTTCTAATGGTTATTCCTGTACATAAATGATAAACATAAATAGTTTCATTATGTGTATAAGATTCTTTTTTCATTTATTGTTAAATTTGGTTAATTAATGTGTTTTACAGCAGAAACTATAATAGGATTATAGAACTATGCTGTCCTCAACAACTTGAAAAGTTATTTAAGTTTTTAATTTAGGAATTTTAAAAAGCTCCTCCAAAATCATCCTTCATATAAGAAGATTCTTTCTTTGGTCTTTTTCCTTCAACAATTGTTGCTGTGTGTTGAATAACATAGGATTGACTGAAGCCATCCCTTTTAATTTTTGCTTTTTTGGACATGTTGATGTATTTAAATGGTTAAAAAAAATATATAGAAAGTGTTTCCCAAATAATAATAAGAAGGAAATCACTTAAAATAGCATTGTAATGTACACCTGTATTATGTTTCAGCGTATTTTTACTGTAGACCTTTTTGTCTACAAAAACAGGAATTTGTAGACCTTTTTGTCTACTGCATTTGGAATTCTCAGTTATTTTACTTATATTCACATTATGAATACAGTAGAAAAAAGAAAAATACAATCAAAAGTGATTGCTGACCAATATGCAAATATTGAAACAGGTGAACTATTGACATCAGAAATAAATAATAAGATTTCTATCACTCTAAAAGAGAATACAAATCATTTCATTATTAATTCAGATGAATATGTAGTATTTGATGCAGATGCTATTTATTACCTCACTGCACATTTATCAAGCACTGATAGAGGTAAAATAATGACAATAGCAAATATGGTAAAAGGAGATTGCTCTGTAGTATGTCAAAACAATAATCATCCTCATACACCTGAAACATTATCTATAACATTTGATATGCACATAGACAAATGGTATACTTTTGTAAGAAAAATGGTAAAACAAAACATATTAGCTTATTGTGTTTGCGCTCCTTCAGGATATTTACAGAAGATTTATATGTTAAATCCCTATATAGCAAGAAAAAGAAAAACAATAAACTGTGAATTGAACCATTTCTTTACAGATATAACAAAACAAGGAAAGATAGAAGAATAAAAAAGAAAGCACCACAATTAAGTGATGCTCTCTAACCAAAATCCCACGAAGTGTTACAGTCTATCAGCCTTTCATCATTGCAGTTCTTACACTTGCAAGGTAATTGGCTACCGCATTTGCAGCATGTTCAGGAGCTGTTGTAATGATGTCTAAATCATTGGTGTTAACAGGAACTTCTCTGTCAAACAAGGCTTTACTCACTTTAGCCAAACCTCTGAGATTGCTACCATCTTTTTCATGGTATTGCAATTCGTCATTTTGGTCTTTGTAAGTGGTTTTACCTGCAATACGCTGTTCAACTTTAACCTGCACATAGCTGTCTTCAGTGATTCTCTTAGACAACAGCTTCCAAAAGTTCTCTGCTGCCCAAATTTCTACAATTTCACCATCAGGTTGACAAAGTGTTAACACTTCATCCCCATTTTTAGCTGTCGTGGTTGACATTAAATGTGCAACAAAGCTCTTTTCTTTAGGAGCATTTTCTTTGATTTGAGCATTTTCTTTGATTTGAGCATTTTCCAAAGGTTTGCTCTCAACCTTTGGTTCTTCAGTAAGTAAATCTGCCATGATAATTGTTTTTTGGCGTTAAAAAATGATGTTTTGTGATGTAGGGCGTATAGCCAACACACCTTTTTGAAGGTAGGGGTTATATGAGAGGAAGATTTAATATGTATACACATAATTAATTTCTGATATAATAGAATGTCAGGTTTTATTTACATAATCAATTTCCAAATTTAAAATAATAGGGGCTATGAATTATTTTATTTCTTATATAGGGGGCTATTTCCTATTAAATTATTTCTATGGGGGAATACATTAACATGTTTTAACGTATTATGTTGTTTTTATTTATTATTATTGCTTAGTGAAAATATTTAAATAAAGAAATGTTAAAATGAAACCAGATTTTTCAGCTTTTGAAGAAAATTTAGAAGTTAAATACTCTAAATCTTTAAAAGAAGCAGTTGAACAAATTAACAAAGAGTATAGAGAATTTGTTAAAACTCTGTCTTGGAATATGAGATTTAGGTTATGGTTATGTAATCTATTATTTAAAAATAAACCTTTGCTTAAATAAATTATATTTGTATTATTAAAAATTAAAAAATAATGATAAAGAAAGAAATTACAAGGGATGCTTTTATAGCAAGAATTAATTATCTTACAAGAGATGATAAAAGACAAGATATAGATAAGCACTATATTTTAAAAGGTGGCAGAGGGTTTGTTAACATTAGTCAGAAAATGTGGAGTGAAGAATTAAATAGCACACTAAATCAGCTTGGATTAGTTTTAAATACAAAAGATTTAGGTGTCGTTAAAGATGAACCAATATCTTTAAAGATGGGTTATCAAGTTCAAAAACTATTTATTAGTGGAATTGGGGGGCTTGAAATACAGTACGATAAAAAATTTGATGAAGGTGTTAGTAGAGAACTTGATCAAAATATAATTAGAGGTTTACCAGAATGTAGTTATGAAGGTGAATTATTTAATGAAGAAAAATCTTTAGGTTTTGTAACATCTTTAATGCTTGCTCCATATCAAAATATTACAGAACTTGTAGATAATATTAAAATTACTATAAGTAGACATAAAACAGATATAGATGAACTTCTTAAAGAATTAAATAATATTGAATTAAATTAAAAAGAAATGAAAAAATTTAGAAAGAAACCTGTAGTAATTGAAGCTAAACAATGGTTTAAAATGGGTGATTTAGATGTAGTTGTAGAAGTTCCACAATATTTAAATCAAGTTACTAATAGACAGGTTTGTGGATGGGTGGAGACTTTAGAAGGTGGTCATATTGTAATACCTGGAGATTGGATTATTAAAGGGGTTAGTGGAGAATTTTATCCTTGTAAAAATGATATATTTGAAAAAACTTATGAACCTGTAAATGATTAATTATGAATACAGAAATAGATAATAAACCATTTGAGAGAGGTAGGAATTTAAATTATTTACAGATAGTTGATGGTAGTCAATATTACACTGATTTAGGTCAAATACATTTAAGTTTACAAATGTTACAATTACATTGTAAAGCAAAAGAAGAATTTATAAGTAATATTCAAGCAAATGAAAATTATGAAATATTACACACTTCATCACTACAAAAAGATATTGAGTATATATTAAAAGGTATTAAAAATACAATAGAACAAGGTTATAAAATGTATAATTCAAATCTAAATACTTTAGAACCTGTTTAATAATTACTTTAGTTTAGGATTTATAGATAAAAGAGGTTGGAAATACAAAGTTAAAATAATTAAGTAATGTATAAATTTAAATTAGAACTACCAATGTCTGATTTAGTCTCAAGACTAATGAAAGAACACTTAAATAATAAAGATTTAAAAAGTTCTGAATATCAACAATGGGAAGCAGCTTTTCAATACTATAATACTAACAGTGGATATGTGAAAAGAATGGGATGCAGACCTTGTTATGGAGTTGTTTATAAATATTTAAAAGATAAAGGATTAATAGAAAATTCAACTAATTTTTCAACATTTGAAACTCCTGAATCTNNCCACCATCATTAAAAATATCTTTAAAAGATAAATTCTTAAAGTGGTTAGGTCTATAGATAAAAGAGGATATAAGTATAAAGTAAAAATAGTATGAATAACACAGAAACACTAAAAGAAAGGCTAATAGAAGGTTATAATGATGTACAGCTAAATAAACCCTGTAAGGAATGGTTTAGCTCTTATAATGATAAATGTGCTTATATATTAGGAAGAAGTAAAGCTATGGATGGAGAAGTTATTACAGATGAATTAGCTCTGGAGTTAGTTAGTAAACTATGAATTTTATAATTCCTTTGGTTATATACCCTTTTGATGTGATGTTTTCTTTAGGAGAAACAGATGAACAACTAAAGAAACAATTTAAAAAATATAATATAGAGGAATCTAATTATTTTGAATATGAATTACAAAAAGGTAGGTGCAGTCAATTTAAAACAGGACAGGTAATTGTAAGGCTAAAACATAAACCTAAGACAATTAATGATTTAGCTTGCTTACAACATGAAATATATCATGCTGTAAATTATATTCTTTCTTTTATAGGAATAAAATACTCAGATGATTCTGAAGAAGCTTATGCTTATCTTATTACATATTTAACAGAACAATGTTATAAAAAACTAAAGGTATCTATTTGTTAGATACCTTTTTAGTTTATATAATATACATTATTTTCATATTATTTCTTAAAATATGTTAAATATTTGGAATTATAAATTATTATATATATAATTACAACCATGAAAGCTATTTCAATACCATATAAAACAGAGAATAAACTAGACTTTATTAAGGTTTATGTACAGATAATTGCTGCTTTAAAAGGTATGAAACTATCTGATACAGATGTATTAGTTATAGCTAGATTTATTTTAGATGGTTATAATGACATTACAAAAGAGAGTTTAGTTACTAATAAGATTAGAAAGAATATGCAAGGAGTAAATAATATGCTTTCTGATTTAAGGAAATTAGGTGTATTAGTTAGAAATAATCTTAAACAAGAAGAATTAGCTCCTGAGTTTAATCTCACTAATCTCTTTAATGCTGTAAATGAATTGGAACTTAGGATTAAATTAGATAATAAGTAATGTTAGGAAACATAGGATATATCAATAGGGAGACTTCTAAGGAATTAAATATTCCTCTACAAACAGTAGATAGGGTAGTTACTCAATATTTTAAGGAGTTTGCCAGAATGATAAATCATAATCCTAATTCTAAGCTTAAACTTCCTAAAATAGGTAATTTTGAAATGAGAATGACTAAAGCTAAATCTTTAGCTCATTATTACATTAAAAGACTAAGACACCTTAGAACATTAGAAGAAAGAAACACCACCTTAGAAAAAGATTATGAATCTAAATTAAGAGCTTTATGGTGTCAAATAGAGGAACATAGAAAACAAATTATTAGTAGATATGTAGTTTGGAATAACTATCTCATTAAAACTTATGGAGATAAAGCACAAATTAAATATAATTATCACTTATTTACATGGAAATTTTTAGAAAATGAGTAAGTTTTTAGAATATGTTAATATGATTAAAGAAGGTTTACCTAATACATCACAAGTATTAGAAGGACTAATTAATAATATCAAAGAAGAATTTGGAACTCTTTCTGAAGAAGAACAAGCTGAAATATTAAGAAGAAGATTAATATGTAAATCATGTCCACTATCTTCACAAAATCTCTTTAAAGATGATACAGCTTATAGAAAACTATATAATAAACCATTTCAATCAGAGAGAAAAGATGAAGATTTTTGTGGGATATGTTCTTGTCCTTTAAAAACAAGAACTTCATCTCTGTCTTCAGATTGTGGATTATCTGTATATAATAAAAAACATCCTGAAAATATTCAACCTTTAAAATGGGAAAAATTTAAATAAAACAAATGTTAGTAAAACCAGAAAATCTAAAAGAAAAATCACCTGCTGAATTAAAAGAGCAGAGAGCTTATGCAGTTAAAAAACTCCTGGAAGCATTTTATCTATACCCTGATGTGCCTATTGCAACTATTGTAAAACAAATATTTAGGTCTTCAGGTAAAGAAATAATTATTTGGGATGAAATTACAAACACTAAGAAAGTAGTTTTTGATGACCCTTATCATTGGAAAGATGCTAAATCAGCTAAAAAAATAGAGGAATATTTAAGAGATTTAAAATCCTGTCCTCCTAATATTTGGCTTTCTGATGATGATTGTATAACATGTGAAGACACAGAATAAATATGGAAAAACTAAATGAATATATTCTTTCTATATTAAAAGAAAGAAATGAAATCTTTTTAAAAGCTCAAAGTCCTACTCTCGGACTTACTTCTGAAATATTTAGAGCTAATAGTATTACACACGGATTGAATATTTTATTAGATTATTATGAGCAAAATAACATTCCAACAGGTTTTATCCCCACAGGATTTAAAGAAGAAAGGGAAAAATATAAATTTCTCATAAACAAATTTAACACCGCAGAGGTACAAGAACAAATTAAACCAATTATAGAAAAACTACAAAATGAAAAAAAGCTATAAATTTGATACTGCATTAGGGATTATAAAAGCTGAATGTGCAGGAATTAGAGCCTCTGATTTAGATGAGCATGATAAATTAGAAAAAATGGATTTACCTAATGGTACTCCAAATCTTGTATTTGAGTCTTCTAAAGTTATTATAGACCTAAGTATGTCACCTATAAAACAAGCTGTAGAAAATGAAATTGCCCTATATTCTGAAGATAATATGGTAAAAGTAACAGAGATACTATTCTTTGATGATTCTACTATCAACCTTTTAATTCCTTTTGATGAATTTGAAAAATTCTTTTTTGATTATAAAAGAGTAGTTTTTAGTTAATTATGGCTACAAAGAATAAATTTATAAACCCTGAATTAGAGTGGGCTGAAGAGCAACTAGAAAGTTGGAAAGCTTATGTATCTGCTAATCCATTTGAGAAAATGGAAGACAGGGTAAAATGGAAAGAAACGAAAGCAGGGGGAATGTTACCTATAGTAATAGCATCTATTGAATCTCAACAAAAAAATATAAGGGATACTATGAAAGATTACTTGGCATTACTAGAAGTTGTAGATAGATTAAGACAACAAGAAGCTAAAAAAGAACTCAGGAAAGGGTTCAATAATAAAAATGTATTAGACGATGATAATTAACTCTAATGAACTTTTGATAAACATGAAAAGAACTCCTGATGAAGATTCACAGGAGTTTTCTTTATTTTGGAAAAATGAGAGAGATAAATGTAAATATGGTATTTATATTGACCAAACATTTATTTCTGGATTTCTTTATTACCACCTTAACTTTTTTAAATGTCAATTAGATGTTCTAGATAATGGTAGAATTGTAAGAAAATTAGCTAATCCCTATCTTAGGGATAATGAATGGCTTATTGATTCCTACATAAGAGAAGCAGAAAAAGCTAAAAAAGGATTATGTATATTAGGGTCAAGAAGGCTTGCAAAATCGGTTTATGAATCTTCCTATATATCTCATAGAGCTACTTTTTTTAAAGGTACTCAAAATGTAATTGCAGGTCTTAATGACCCAGATATAAAAGTTATTACAGACCTTGTTGATGAAGCTCTTATTAATCTACCTATAGCATTTAAACAAGGGAGAGTAGAAGATAATTGGAAAAGACAAGTAACTCTTGGAGAAAAAACACCTTCTGGAGAGAGATTTCCCTGGAGTTCTATACCTATTAGAAACTTAGATGGTGGTAAAAATACAGAAGCTCTAGCAGGTTTATCCCCTTTTTCTATGGTGATAGATGAGATAGGTAAAGGAGATTGGTTAAAAGCTTTTTCTGCTGCTATTCCAGGTTTTGCTACTCCTTATGGATGGCGTTGTTCCCCATTAGCTTTTGGTACATCAGGAGACATGGAAAAAGCTCAAGATGCTAAAAAAGTATTTGATAGCCCAGAAGCATATAACTTCCTAGCTGTAGAAGTTCCTGACGAACCTTCTAAAAAAACTTCTGTCTTTATTTCTGGACACTATGCTCATGATTTTCCAAAAGATGATATGCCTCTTTCTGCATATTTAAAAACTTCTAACACTCCTAATCTTTCAAAGATTAATATAAAAGTAACTAATTTTGAAAGAGCAGAATCAATGATTAATGAAGAAAGAGACCAAGCAAGAAAATCAGATGATAGCTCTGCTCTTTTGAAATTAACAATGTACCACCCTAAAAACAGGTCAGAATTATTCTTAACAGATTCTAATAATAATTTCCCTGTAGAAGCAGCTAAAGCCCTAAAAGAAAAACTGTTACAAAATTATGACCCTGTATGTGTAGATTTCTATAGAGAATTAGATGGTAAACCTAATTGGAAATATTCTGATTTAAAACCAATTATGAATTACCCTGTTAAACCTTCTGATGATAAATTAGCTCCTTGTGTAATGTATGAACCCCCTATAAAAACATTACCTTACGGTACATATATTATAGGTATAGACCCATTTGAAGAAGATTCATCTTCAGATAAAATAAATTCATTGGGTTCTTTTTATGTATTTAAAAGAATGCACTCCCCATTTGAACCCTATCAAGATTCTATAGTGTTATCTTATGCAGGGAGACCTAAAACAGTTTCGGAATTTAATGAATTAGTTTTAATGGTTACAGAATATTATGGAGCTATAGCATTACCAGAGAATGAAAACAAAACCTTAATACAACACTTCTTTGCTAAACAAAAAGCTCATCTCTTAGCAGATACATTACAATTAGCTAAGGTTATTTCACCTACATCTAGGACAGAAAGAACAAAAGGATTGGCAGCTACAACACCAAATCAAAGATATGGAATGTCAAGAGCTTATCAATATACTAAAGAAGAAATAGAAGCAACAGATGAATTTGGTAATATGTGCTCTTCTTTAGGTATTAATAGAATTCCCGACCCAATGCTTTTAGAGGAAATGATACAATACAGAGGTAAAACTTCTGCTTCAAGAGGTATTCATGACATCAACTGTGATCGAATTGTCGCACTTTATCACGCTTTAATACTTAAATACTATTATGACCAAGAATTTCCATTAGAATTTACAACTAAAAAAGAGGAAGATGAAAATAAACCTAAAAAGAAATATGTTCCTCAAAATGTAGCTTTTACAGGTAAAAGTAAAAACCAATACAGAACACCTCCTACATGGTTAGCTCGTAAATAATTCTTATAATCTAAACAGGTTATGTTTTTAAAACAGTTAGATTATTTTAATATATTGGACTCTTCCAATATAAAAAAATGCTATTAAATACCTCTAATTATTATCAATCAGGAATACCTCCGCAACAAATACCTTTAAAAGAAAAGCTAAAGGATAAAGATGCTTGGGGATATTCTAAATGGCAAAAAGATTGTATGAATGCCTTTGAAGCCATAGGTAGACAACAATTTTATAGAAACCTAAGATTAAAAACTAATTACGAAATAGTTTCAGGAGAATTTAAAATTGAACACTATATAGATAGAACAGATTTCTATGATAGTGCTTCTGCCTATGCACAAGAATTAAATATACCTAACTACCTCCAACATTATGATATTACAGCAAGGGGATTAAATGTATTGGAAGGAGAATTTCTTAAAAAACCTTTCCTGTTTAAAGTGAGGGCTTATGATGAAGACTCTGTAAATGAAATGGTTGAAGCTAAAACAGAAATGCTTCAAGGTTATTTTAAAGCCAAAATACAGCAAGGAGTCCTAAATAAAATAAGAGCTACAGGTTTTGACCCAGATGTTACAGAGTTTCAAAATGAAGAAGAACAACAAGCATACGAAGAACAATTAGCTCAATTACAACAACAATTTACTCCAGAAGGAATTGAAAAATATTTTAGATATGACTTTCAAACCTCAGCAGAAAAATGGGGAAATTTTGTAATAAACTTTGACAGACAAAGATTTAATCTCAAGGAATTAGATAGAATACAGTTTAGAGATATGCTCATTGTAGATAGAGCATTTAGACATTTCTATCTTACCCCAACAGGATATAATATAGAATGGTGGAATCCAATAGAAACCTTTTATCAACTTTCCCCTAATTTAAGATATATAGAAGATGGAGATTATGTAGGTAGAATTGGGTATATGACCAAATCTCAAGTGTTAGACAGATTTGGTTGGAAAATGCACGAAGAACAACAAAAAGCTTTATATCCCTATCATAAAAAAGATGGTAGTGATGATTCTACAGTTTTAGGGGAATTTTTTAAAGCTACATTAATGCCTTGGGATGGTTTTAGAGACTATGCTAATCAGGTATCTATTACAGGTTCTGACCCTTATACAGGAAGACCTCTATCTAATATACCATCTTTAGACCTTATTTTAAACCAAGACACTAATCCTTATAACCTCTCTGAATATGTATTAGTTACGGAGGTTTATTGGAAATCCCAACACAGAATAGGTAAACTAAATTATATTGACCATGAAACAGGAGAAGTTGTCTCTACATTAGTAGATGAAACCTTCCAACCAAAACTATTTGGTATAAAAGAAGTAAAGGTAAAAGAAGATGTAAATACAAAAGAACCTAATACAATTGTATGGAGTTGGAAAACCCAAACATGGAAAGGTATTAAAATAAACGCTAACCACTCTAATGAAACTCTTCATGGATATGATGGTATTTATTTAGATATGGAACCTTGTGAATTTGAATTTAGGTCAGATTATGATATATACAGGTCTAAATTACCTGTTTGTGGACAAATATTTTCTAATATAAATTCAAGGTCTTCTTCTTATGTAGACCTAATGAAACCTTATCAAATATTTGTAAACTCTTTAATGAATGATGCCTATGCTATTAATCAAAGAGAAGTAGGTAAAGCTATTCTTATGGATGTAAACCTTATTCCTTCTTTAAAGGATTGGGGTGGTGAAGAAAACTATGAAAAGTTTGTATCTATAATGAAAGCTCTGCAAATAGCTCCTATAGATTCAAGACCGAGTAATAAACAAGGTTCTAATTTCCAACACTTTACAGTGTTAGATGCTACAGAATCTGACAGAATAGCAGCTAAAATAAACCTTGTAATACTTGTTGAGCAAATGGCTTACAGGCAAATAGGTATTACAGACCAAAGAATGGGTCAAGTACAAGCTTCTGAAACAGCTACAGGAACAACACAGGCTATAAATAACTCCTATGCTCAAACAGAATCTTATTTCCATAAGTTTGCAGACTTCATGAGAAGATGTTTACAAATGGAATTAGACATAGCTCAATATGTAGTTTCAGAGCAAAAAAATGATTTCACACTTAATTATACAATGGATGATATGTCCAGAGCTATGATTGAAACCTCTCCTGCTAATATTTTAAATAGAAATCTAGGGGTATTAGTAGAAGACTCCCAAGAAACACAAAGAAACCTTGAAATAGCAAAACAACTTGCTTTAAATAATAATACCACTAATCTTCCAATGTCTGCTCTATTAAAAATGAGTACACTCAATTCTCTAAGAGAAATTGAAGTAGCTCTTAAACAAGCGGAAGATGATTTCAACAAACAACAACAACAAGCACAAGAATCTGCTGAAAGACAAATTCAAATGAAGCTAGAAGCAGAAGCAGCAGAAAAACAAGCAGATAGAGAACTTAAAAAGTATGAAATAGATACAAAAGCTAATACAGAGCTACAGAGAGCCACTTTACAAGGTATTGCTAATGAATCTTCCTTTAATCCTGAACTTGACCTCACTGATAAACTAATAGCTCAAAAAGACATAGCTCTTAGAGAACATCAAATTAATTCTCAAAATTATACAGCTCAACAACAGCTTGTAAATCAACAAATAGATTCTATTAGAAAATCTAAGCTTGAGGAAAAGAAAATGCTTTCTGATAAACAATTAAAAGAACAAGAAGCTAAACATAAAAAAGATATTGAAAATCAGAAACTTACGCAAATAAAAGAACAGTCAAGAAATCAAGAATTGATGCAGAAAAAGAAAATAGAGTCTGATGAAAAACTTCTTAAACTAAAAGGTACTCTTGAAAAAGAAAAAGCTGATAAACAATTAGAAATCAAGCAATTAGAAAAGAAAATGAAAGAAATGGAAATAGCTAATGTAAAAGCTAAATCTAATGTAGAAATCAATCATCTCAAAAAGAAAATAGAATTAGAAGAAGATTTAGCTGAAACAAAAGCCTCCGCTATTGAAAAAATAACAGAAGTAAAAGCTAAAGAAGCTACTAAAATATCTGAAATTAATATAGCTCAAAAGAAAAAAGAATCTCAAATTAAAGTAGACCTTAGTAAAAAACTAGCAGCTAAAAAAGCTAAAGAAAATCCTAATAAATAATGGAATACGAAGTATTTAAATATCCTGTTAAAAAATTACCTAAAGTAATTAAAAGAAAATTGGGTAGACATAATGCACATGCTCAATATCATTCAGAAGGTATTATAGAAATTGACCCAAAATTTAAAGGTAAAAAAGAACTTATTTTACATATTCATGAGTTAGAACATCATCTACATCCTGATTGGGATGAAGATAAAATAATAGCGGAATCTGAAACCATATCTGCTTTTTTATGGAAACATAAATATAGAAAAATTGATGATGAAGAAGAATAATGTATATTATTTCTTGTTTTTAACAACAATTTGATATATTACCGTTTTTTACATATAATTGTATCACCAAACCAAATAAATACAAATGCAAAATCTTGCAATTGAAGTTCTAGATTTAGACGAAATCTTAGAAGATAAAATACCAAATCAACCAGAAGATAAATCAGTAGAAAAAAAGGAGGAAACTCCAAAAGCTACTGATATTCCATCACTTGATGACCTTTTGGTAGAAGAAACTCCTGCTGAAGAAAAAGAGAAAATTATTGATGAAGAGGGAGATGAAAAAGTAGTAAAAAAGGAAAAACCTGTTAAAAAGCAGGAAAAACCTATAGAAAATAAAAAAGAAGAGCCTTCTGAATCTTCAGTAGAAGTAAAATCTCTAGTTGAATATTTTATTAGTCAAGGCATTTGGCAAGATTTTGAAGGCAGGGAAGATATAGAAGATTCTGAATGGAATGATGAATTGTTCAAAAAAATTCAGGATTGGCAGGTAAAAACTAAAGCTGAAGAACTTTATGAAAATGAAGTAGGTAGAGGTGGTGAAACTGCAAAAGAAATAATTGAATTTGTTAAAAACGGAGGTAATCCAAAAGAAATCTCTAAACTCTTTCAAGAACAAGTTGATATAGAAAATATTGACACATCTACTGAAGATGGTCAAACTTTAATTATAAAGGAATACTATGAAAGACTTGGATGGAAACCTGAAAAAATTAACAGGTATATTGAAAGGTTAAAAGATGATGGAGCAGAATCTTTTAAAGCAGAAGCTGAAGATTTTAAAGACCAAATCTTAAAAGCAGTGCAAGATGAGCGTAAAGAAGTTCTTAAACAACAAGAACAAAGATATGCTCAAAGACAAGCTTACCTAGAAGAATTTAACACCCAAGTAAAAGAAACAATATTTAAAGAATTTGAAGACCTTAATGATAGAGAAAGAAAAGAAGTATTTAAATTTTTAAGTACTCCTGCTTTCAAAGATGAAGAAGGTAATACATATACAGCTCTTCAGGTAAAATATCAAGAAATTCAAAAAGACCCTAAGAAATACGCAAAGTTTGTAAAACTACTATTTCAATTTGATGATTTAGAAAAAAGAATTGAAAAGAAAGTACAAACTAAAGAAGTAACTAAAATAGCTTCTTTCTTAAAAAAGAACCAAAGCAATTTAGGTAATAGAAGTTCTGAAGACGTAGACCTAGGAAAAGGAGACTTTAAACAAAAATCTAACGGACTTTTTAAAAGCATTAATATTTAAAAAAGATATAAACAGTAAATACAATGGCATTTAATCCCAATGGTACTTTCACCGAATTTGGCAATAATTTAGTAATTGCTAAAAGCTCATTTAAGACAAATGGTATCTTCACTGATGAAAATCACTTGTTTAGAGTGTTTGGTGATGACATTCGCAAAGCCCACTTAGGAACACTATCACTTTGGAATCAACAACAGTGGGTTTCTACTCCACTTATTAAAATGACAGAACTTCAAAAGAATGTCATTTATGTAAATGGTGATGATGGTGAATTCTATTTTAACATGCCTTTCAAACCAGAAGGTGTTACAATCAAAGAAGATTTAACAGACCCTCTTGACCTAACTCCTGGTATTGATGGTAATGAATTTGATATTCTTGCAGGTGATGGTAGTTCTGAACCTACATTTAGAGAGCGTGATATTATCACCTATGATTTTCGTGATGGTAAACAATTGGCTATAACTAAAGTAGGTAAAAAACTTGGTGAAGGTTTTGTTTATACAGTGAGATTGGTATCTAACAATGCTAGAAATGATTGGTTTCCTAAATCTCGTTTAGCACCTGGTACACAATATTTCAAAATCACCAACCGTATTAATAGTGAAGACCAAGTAGGTTCTGGTATCACAGGTTCATCTGGAATGATGAAATTGAAACACAAATTAGGTTCTCACAGAAGTGTAAAACATACTATTACAGGTTCTGCACAACGTCTTGAGCTTCCTTCATTTGTAGATTTTGAACGTAAATATGGTAGATTAGCTCCTCTTGCTCCTAATGACCCTAACTTTGCTATGGCAATTATGGAGAAAGGAAAAGATGGTAAAGCAGATACATCAACATTGAAATGGGCTTCTATGGTTGAAGTTATGATTGTCAATGAATTGATGAGAATGGAAGAACAAGAACTTATGTGGCAAAACCCAGGTGAATTAATGGGTGCTAGGGGTAAGAAAATGTATGTAGGTGGAGGTTTGTATTACCAAATGAAAAAAGGACAGCGTTATCCTATTGGAAAATACTCAAGAGCTATTATTATAGAAGCTGCTTCTCAGTTGTTCTATGCTCGTCCTGATATTGACCCTAAAGATAGGTTCTTTAAATTCTCTGGTGGTCGTGGTGCTGTAATGGTATTTACACAAATTTTTGCAGAAGAACTTACTCGTACTGCTGCTGCTTTTGGAGGTATTCTTAACACTGACCAACTTGGAGTTGTAAAAGCTATCAATGGAAACCCAATGAATATCACTGTAGGTTTCCGAGTATCTAAAGTGTATATTGATGGTGTAGGTAACTTTGAAATTGAATATAACCCAGCTTTTGATGCTTTCATTGGTAGAGCTGCTGATGAACCTTTGATTGGAGGTTTACCACGTTATTCTTACACTTCAGCAATTTGGGATGTAACAGATGGTATGAATACCAATGCTGCTGTTCCTACAGGTAATGTAGAATTCATGAATGGTGCAAATAAAAATGCAAACATTTTCATGATTAGGAACAAAGCTATGACAGCTCCTAAATACACAATTGTAAATGGACGTACATCTCCTTATGGATTGTACTCAGGTAAATATGGAGTAGCTTCCTCTTTGGAAGATGGCTTCACAATGTTTGGGGAATCTCAATCAGGTATCTGGTTGGCAGACCCAACAAGAAGTGTTCTTATAGAGTTGATGTAAGAACAAAAAAAAGAACAGTAAAAACCAAACCAAAATAAACCAAAAATGTTCAATTCAGTAGTAAAAACCCGTACAGGGGTAAAAGATGATTTCGGCTTACATGAATATGGATTTGTAAAATTTCCAAATTGTTCTGATAATGTTTGCCCAAGCTATAATCCAGAAAGAAACTGTTATATTACAGGACTTGATGAAACTGACCCTGCTTTGTTATTGAAATTTCCTAATAAGGAAGAAAGAGAAAAAGAAAAAGCAAGAATAGTTGCAGAAAGAAAAGAACTTGAAGAACTATTAGGTGTAGATTTAAGCCCTCGTAGCAAATATTGGGAAGAATTTATTATCCCTCTTGTTAATAGTGATGGTAAACTTCGTTCTTTTAGTAATTTAAATCCAAAAGATAGGCTTTCTCTACATGTTCTAAAAGCAACAGGAAAAATAGGAATTGGTAAAGACAATGAACATAATCCTGAATATACAATGTTTGATTTTTACATTGTAGCTGAGGACGAAGAAAAAAGAGAAGAGGTTAAAGAAAGGAAATCTAAAAGAAAACTTCATGTTGAGTTTCATAAGTTGTTTGAAAACCAAGAACTTGAAAAAGCTTTTAGAATTGCTTACTACTTAGGTCTTAAACCTGCTGATAATATTTCAGATGAAGATTTAGAATTAATGTTGGAAAAAATGGTTTTCCAAAATTCTGATGAAAGGGTTCAAGAATCTTTCCTAGAAGCAGTGAAAAAACCAAATGAGTTTTTGATGGCTGTAGAATACTTCAAAAAGGCTGTAGGTCTTGATGTTGTAAAATTCAACAAAGAAACAAAAACTTGGCACAGAGGAATTAGAAATTATGGTTCTACAGAATCTGATAGTATTAATTACTTGTTGCTTTCTGAAAATGCTTCTGAATTAAATGAATTAGTAGCAGAGGTAACAAAGAGAAAAAAAAGTAGGAAAACTAAATAATGACATCTCTAGAAGCTTATGACAACTTCCTAATAAAGATAAATAGAAATGATACTCAAAGTAATTTATATGTTGATGTATCTACTTTTATCCAACTCTTTAATAGGCAAAAAGATAAGTGGGTTGACAATAAGTTAAAACTAAAAGATAGTATTCAAATAGATGACTTACAGGAGATAGTTACTTCTAAAATAGAAACAGATAAAATCTCCACAACTGAATATGATGAATACTCTTTAGCAGATAATTGGTATGAATTTATAGGAGGTAATGTTTTAGCAAATCAGGGTGATTGTAAAAGGTACATAAACCTAAGACCTGTAAAATTGCAAAATGTTCAAATACAAAACTTTGATGACAGTTTAGAACCAAGTTTTGATTATGAATGGACAACTTACAGTTTACAGGATAATAAGATAAGAGTTTACAAAAAGGATTTTAAAACCGAAAATATTTCTTACACTTATTATAAAGTAGTACCAGATATAGATATAGAAGGTTACATAAAAGCAGATAGCACTTTATCTACCACTATTAACCCAATATTAAAAACAAGATTTGTAGATGAAATATTAGATATGTGTGCTACAGAATATTTCAGAAACATTCAGAGTAGAGCAGGGTTTGAATTATCAAAAGAAAGACAATTAAATAATTAAAATTTTAAATAGAAATACAAATGGCATTTAATCAACCACAAAGAAGGTATTTTGTAGTTAATGAAGGAAAATTGTTACCCTCTGGTAACAAAACCAAAGACTTAGCAATTGGTCAAGTAGGTATCTTTAATGCAAAAACTTGGTTATCAACTACTTCCCCAAATTACAACACTGAAAAAAGTATTGTAATTGGATATGGTACTCCTGACTATGTTCTTCCTGATGGAGCTGCAAAAGGTAATGAAACTTTTAAAACATTACCTATTGATGGTAAAAAAATCACAGGTTGGACAGTTAAAAAAGCACAGAGACCTCAAAACAGAATCCTTGCAGTAGGTTTTGATGGTGTAGATAATACACTTAATCTCACTTTAAATAAAGGAGAGGTTAAGAAATTCTGGATTAAGCTTTCTGGACAACCTGTTGCAAACCTAAAAGGTAAATTCTCTGTACCTGCTCCTTATGCAGTGCATATTGAAGAATTTACAATTGATGGAGGTTGTGTAGCAGATTGCACAGATGATTGTGGTGAAGCAATTGCTCCTTCTGAAGTTGCTGATAAGATGATCTCTGCAATCAATAGCCGTAAAATTGTAGGTGGACAACCTTTTAGTAAATATGTTCTTGCTGAAAAAATTGTAGATTGTGAAACTCCTTCTGGACTTCCTACAGTAGANNGTGTAGTACAAGCTCAATATCCAGGTTTGACAGTTACAGTAAAATCAAGAAGTGGAATCTTCACTACTTATGAAGTAACTTCTGACACTGAACCTTCTGCTTTTAATAGTGGAGCTTTGACAGCAATTCCTAATTGTGATGTTTGCCCTAGTGGGTATACCCTTGTTCCTGAATATAATGTATTTAAAATTGTAAGAGCAGGTAATGTAGCTGCTTCAACAATTGAAAGTGCTTATACAGGTACAATTGTAGCTAACTCAACAGTTAAATTGTCTTTTGCAAATGGTCAATCTACTTTCCAAGTATTTGCAACAACTGATACACTTGTAGCTCAATCTACAGATGTTGTATCCTTTGTAGGAACAGAACAAGGATTGTGTACTCAAGATAATCCAGTAGATGTTAGTTGGACTGGATCTCAAACTTGCACTAAAGTACAAGGTCAATTTACACTCACTGTTAAACTGAATGATTGTAAAGATATTGATGGTTTGACAGCAACTTTAAAAGCTGTTTATGGTGAAGAGGTAACTCTAGTAGAATATGATGAAACATTCTGCACAGCTAAGTTTAGTCTTCCTGTATTGTCAGACCAAGATTTCTGCTCTGATTGTGGTGGAGACACTGTTTATACATTTACTGCTCCTCAAGCTTTTGAAGGTATTCAGTGGGTTAAAACAGTACAAAATGTTGTAGGTGAAGGTTGTGCAGCAGGTGTAAGACTTACTTCAGCTTATGTTGCAAGACAAAGACAAGAATGTTACTTCTATGCTGTAGATTATGAAACTGAACCTTTGTTCATTGAGTTTTCACAACACCCATTTGAATACAACAACCCTAAAGCTTTGTGTGAAACTGATTGGGCTGTAAAAGTTGTACAAGAAGTTAAATATCCTTCAGGTTTTGGAAGCTTTATTGCAGATGATGAGATTTATTCTCGTACATACTACAATGATTTCTTCAAACCAGACCCTGCTGAAAGAGCTGCATTGAACTACCAATTGCAAACAAACTTGCAAGGTTTCTACGATACTTATATAATTGCTTTTGAAAACAGAGAATTAGGAACTCAGTATACAGTAGAAGACCAAGAAAATGAACTTTACTTCTATATTGCAGAAGGTGAAGGTCAAGCATTTGAAACAGCAATTAACAGTTATTTGAGTTCTTTTGACAGCCCTGTAGAACTAGAAACTCTTTAATAACCTTAATATCAACTAACCCCAAAAGGAGGAGAAACAAAGGAGGGATTTCTCCTTTATTCTTCTCCTTTTTTATTTTAAATAATTAAACAAAATGCCAAAAAAAGTATCGTCTCAGGTATTAGTAAGTATTCTAAACTTTCTTAAACCCTTTACTACCAAATCTATATTAGCAGATATTAAAACCTTGTTTCAACCCTGTTGTAAGCCTACATTAATAGGTAGTGAAGAATATAGTTGTTGTGATGGAATTGCTACATGTGCAAGAGTAACAGTTGTAGATGAAAATCTAGCAGGTAAAACAGTAACACTTTTATTTGAATTTACAGGTAATATTAATGATAATCATACTTTTTCAATCACTGCTGAATTTGATTCTACAGGAACTTGGGCTGATGATGTGAGAATTTGGGGATATGTAGAAGATGAGGAAGTAGTAATTAGAGTGGGTGTAATTAAAGAAGGTAGTAAAGTAATTACTTATTCTGATTTCATTACATTGGTAAATATACCTAACTGCGAATAATAGATTATTTAAATAGATTAAGAAGTTGTAATAAACAAAAAGAGGGGATTAAAACTAAACATAAAAAACCTTATAATTTTTCATATAAAAATTAAAATAATGAACTGTATAAAATGTGGAGCTTGTACTTGTACAGGAATTAGATTAGTAAATGGTTTGTGCGCTAAATGTAGAGCAAAATTTAAAGCCTTTTTAAAGGGGTTATTTTAATGATAAGAAAAACATCACTTTCCTTCGATATTTTGAATAACTATAACTGTAAACATCTTACAGTTTTAGATACTTCATACTATAATCCCACTCAAGATATAGAAGGGAGGATTTTACAGGTGATGACACCATTTGATAGTGAGGTGATAGAACTTCCATATCAAAAAAGTGGTATAACTGTAATTAATTCTAACTCTATAGGTTTAACTAAAAATGCTCCAGAGGAATTACTAACAGAATTACCTGATGGGTTATATACTGTTAAAATAACCATCTGTCCTTATGAGCAATTCTATTATGAGAAGTCCTTTTATAGGACATGTAAAATAGAATGTAAGTATTATAAAGCTATTCTGACATTAGATTTTAATAAATGTACAGAATGTTTTGATGACCAAAAAACAAAAAAATTAGATACTGTAAGAAGATATTTAGATGGTGTTATAGCTAATTCTAACAATAAGAATTTTAACAAATCTACAGAGTTATACAACTATGCTAATAAATTATTAGATGAGATTTTAAATTGTGATTGCTGTGAACATTAATCCTACTTGTGCTGACTGTTCTTATTCTGTTGACTTTGTTAAAAACTTACAAAAAGACGTACAAAAAGCTCTTGCAAAAGTTATTAATAAGGAAAACAGCTCAAGAAAATTAGACCTTAATCTTAGCACTAATAAAATAGACTATTTAAAACTCTCTTCTTATAATTCTATATTGAACCATGTTTTAAATTGTTCCACTTGTAATTTTGGTTATACTATAGACCAAATTGTATCACTTGTAAAAAATAGAATAGATGCCTTGTCCTAAATGTTCAGACACATTAAAAAGATGCCCAGATGTACAATCCTCTGACTGCATAAAATATGCAGGAGATTCTAACACTTGTTTAGATTTCTGCAAAGGACAATCTATATCTGAAGTGATAGAACAATTAGGAACAGAAGCCTGTACAATTAAAGAAAATACTGATGTTTCTAATATTTCTCTTTTAGATTATTGCCCTGAAGTGAGAAATAGTTATATGTCTAAAGGTTATACAGAAACCAATGTAAAAAACTTCATTGATTTCTTGATTTCTTTTGATTGTGTTTTACAAGGACAAATTAACACAATTAACAATAACTTAACAACTTTTAACCCTATGGTGAAAGGGGTTATTTGGGATTGTTTAACAAGTCCTTGTGTTGTTAAAGGCACAAATGTATCACTAACAAGTGCAATTCAAAATCTTGTTTCTGCATATTGCTCACAACAAGATAAAATTGAAAGTTTAGAATTAACTATATGTCAGCAACAAAAAGCTATTGAAGCTTTAAATAATTCTATTACATGTTTAATAAGTACAGCTAATCAATTAGCTATAGCTGTAGGTCAAACCACTATTAATTTTAGTGGTTGTCAAGTTTCTGTTAACCCTAATCCTCCTTGTGAATAATGCCTTGTTTAGATTGTCTTGATGATTCAAAAACACTAATACCAGCACCAGAATGTCAAGGAGATTGCCCTGATGATTTAGGTTGTGTGGATATTGTTAATAGTAATTGTGTAATAGTTAATCCTGCTTTACCTTGTGTTAATCAAACTTCAGGTGTTAACTTATCTACAGCTTTACAGGCTATTAATGCTAAATTGTGTCAAAATAGTTCTAATGTTAATAGTTGTAAAGTAAAGGTTTCTGCTACAGATACTTGTTGTGATTTCCTTGAACCTAAAATAACTGTAGCTAACGGTCTAATTAAAACTAAAACAGGAGGAACACCTTCTTGTGAAACAGTTCAAATAAGCCATCCTACTTGGAATACAGTTAATTTTACAGCACCTTTATTAAGTCCTGCTTTTAGCTTAGGTATCATTGGTGGTTTAAATACACCAAAAGCCCATACATATTTTACAGGAACTCAAAGAGTACATGAAGTAAAACTAACGGGTTTAATATCTGTTAACTTAGATGGTTTACCACTTAATTTTAAAAACAATCTTACTAAATTAACCTCACTTCCGTTAGGTATCCCTGCACCTAAAGAAGATTATTTTTGCAGTTATAGTAAAGTGCTACTTGGAGGTAATGTCATGATTGCAGAAATAGTAATTGGTGGTCAATTAACTTTAGCATTTGATACAGGAGGTATATATGTACAAATATTTTCCTCTCCTTCAGATTTCAATCAATCTTATTTTTCTTTAGACGGTATAAACTATCATATATAATGAACTGTAATACTCCTTGTTCTTCTTGTAATCAATATTTAGATGCTAAGTGTATAACAGTTAGAAACAGTTATCCTTGTCTGGATATATCTAAAAATGATAACTTAGAGGAAGCAATTTCCGCTATAAGTAATGTAATATGTGAATTTGACCCACCTAACCCTGTTTCATATAATGTACAAGGTGTAGAGGGAAACATAGAAGTAACACCAAGTACAATAGGAAATACCACTACATTTACTGTAGGATTAGATAAAGACATTACAGATTTATTAGTAGAAATAACAGATGATATTTCTATAATTAATTCTGAATTAGCTAATAAGATATGTGATATAACCACTAACACTCCTCAATATTTACAAATTACAAACCCTTCAGGTTGTGAATATAATATTGATTTTCTTCCTTCAGGTTTTGTTACTTATGATGGAATAATTGAAAATAATTATTCTCAGCCTAAGACAAGTGGTTCTATAGGAACAGAGTTGTTAATTGATTACAATAATAATTTTATTTCTTCAAATCAATTATCTGTTGGAGACATAATTACTGTAACATCTACAGCAGAATTGGAAGTATGTAATAACCCATCTCAACAATATATATTAAGGTTTGCATCTAATTCTTCCACTAAACATGATATAATATTTGATTCAAATTACTACCCTACTTCTGATATATATAAAACTATAGTAATAGAAATGGTAATGAGGGTAAATGTAAAATCAAATACAGAAGCATATGTGTCTTCTTATATAGATTTTTCTTCTCCTGCTGGAGTAGGAGGATTAAATGTAGAGTTAGGTGACAGGGCTCAAATGTCAATTAGGGTATATCCTGTAAAAACAAAAACTGTTACTGGTATAAATTGGTCAAACGTTTCTTTTCAAGTTATATCAGATGACAAATGTGGTGTAGTAAATAAAGTAGGTGAATTTTTTGTAGATGTAAGAAAAAAATTATAAATGTCTGTAATAATATATAATCTTAATGGTACAGGAACTGAAATACCTGCAATAAATATAGGAGCAAATACTTCTTTGATTATTATACAAGGAGTTGCTACTGCTACAGGTAATTATGCAATTTCATATACAGGTACTCCTAATGTAACTGCACAAGTAGATATTTCATATAGAGGTAGTCTCGATATTACCACTAACTCCACTACTTTTTCTATATTAGGTCAATCTTTTAACCAAAATGACCTTAATAGAGAATTAGAAATTACAGCTAGATGGACAGGTAGCACATGGAAAGTAATAACAAAAAAAGATTTTAAAGAAGCAGGTATTATAGAAGCTTCTCATTTATCTACAAATTCTGTAACTACACCAGCTATAGCAGATGGTTCTGTAACAGAACCTAAATTAGCTACAGATTCTGTATCCACGATAAAAATACAAGATGATGCTGTTACAGCAGCTAAAATAAATGCAGATGTAGCAGGATTAGGATTATCTCAAGCTATTTCAGGAGCATTAGATGTAAATGTAGATAATTCTACATTAGAGATTTCTACAGATACAGTACAAGTTAAAGACTTAGGAATAACAACTTCTAAAATAAATGATTTAGCTGTTACATCTGGAAAACTTGCAGATAGTTCTGTTACCACAGCTAAAATCTTAAATGATAATGTTACAACAGCTAAAATAGCAGATGGAAATGTTACAGCTAATAAACTAGCTTCGGATAGTGTCACTACTGCTAAAATTAATGATAATGCTGTAACAAATGATAAATTAGCAAATATGACTGCATCTTCTGTTAAAATAGGAGATGCTTCAGGAAATCCTACAGATTTAGTACTTGCTAATGGTCATGTTCCTATAGGAAATGGGACAACAGTTACAACTACTGATTTAAATACATTAATAGTTGCTACAAAACAAGTTGTTTCTTTACCTATTTACATTAGCTTTGAATCAGGGGAACAAACAAAAACTGCTACTTGTTGGTTTCCCAAAAGTGGGAGTTATTATTTAAGTAGTGTTCTAATATCAGTTATCTCCGATATAGCAGGAACTGATAACGCTCTAATAGATGTCAATTTTGGAGCACAACCTATTATTAAATTCGATACTCCTAATTTTAACTCTACAATAATTATACCTGCGTCAACAACAGCAGGAAATGAGATATTATATAGTTTAACAAATGTAAATTCACCTGTAGATAGAATCAATCCTCTTGCTTTAGCTAATTATTTTTATCTAAATGCTACAAAAACAACACCAGGGGGTAAAGTGATTGCTACATGTGTTTTTCATGAAATATAAACTCTCTTCTGATTTGGTTTGGTTTTTGGTTAAAGAAGATAGTTTTAGGGGAGAGGGTAAAATCTCTCCCCTTTTTAATTTAATAAGGTTAACAATTTGGAAAATATAAGATAAATGGATAAAATTGTATATATAGAAGGAGAAATGTTTAATAAGTTTCTAAAGAAAACTTTTAACCCCTTTTATAAAGAAGTTTGTGATTTAATAAATAAATTCTGTAAAAAGGTAGACGAGTGTTTAGGTATTAATAGAAAAACAGGAAATACAGAATTAGTATTAAACCAAAAAGGTCAGTGGGTTAGTCCTCCAGTAGCTTCTGAAGTAACTAAATGGGAATACATTGAAATTCCTTACACATTATTTACAGCAAATGCTACAACAGAAACTGTTACGTTTTACACCGTACAACCTAAACAAACTTTAATGTCTGTTGTATTACAGACAAAAGAGGTATTTGATAATACATCAACTTTTGTTATAACTGAAATAAAAGTGCCAGTTGGAGCAAATCAATTAAACCCTTCACCAAATTTAAACTGTAAAACTATTTTGAACACTGCAAGTATTGGTAATAATGGTAATCTAAGAGTTCCTAATTTGAGTACTACTTCAGAATTACAAATAACTGCTGTTAGTACAGGAGGAAATGTAAATGCTCCTACACAAGGAAAAATAAATTGTTGGATATTAACAAGCACATTACCTTAAAAAATAATAAATAATGGTTTATAGCACATACGAAATTAAAAACTTATTGTTTGAATGGAATAAGAAATGGAATAATCTTTGTAGAGAAATTAAATGCTGTTTAGGTATTTCTTCTCAGGGAAATGTAAACAAATTTCTTAACCAAAAAGGTGAGTGGATAGAAGTAGCTACAGCAGCAGGTAGTGTTGTAAATACCATTGTAAATACATTAAGTAATGTCACAACAGCTAACAGAAGTTTGAGAATTGCAGCAAGTGGGGGTGATATTACTGGGGGTATAATCACTGTAAAAATTGAATTTATTGTATAAGCTATGAACAAAACTAACTGGAAAGAATATTTTAATACTCTGCTTTTAAGTATTGTTGCTTATTTGTTAATTGATATACATTTAACATTTAAAGGGATGGTAAAAGAAGTAGAACATCTTAAAGAACAAGTAATGTTACATGAATATATATTAAATAATGAAAACAAGGATAATAAAAAACCAAATAAATATAAGCATGGAATATCTCAAGCAATTCTTCCTAACCAAGATACAAAAATTAAAAAATCTAATGACAAAACAAAATTTAGTCCTACTTAGTGGTCTACTATTAGTAGTTATATTAATTTTTATTTCTTCTATTGCTACTTGTAATGTAGATAATAAAAAAATAAAGAAGATAGATAAACAAATAGATAAAATTGATAGCCAGATAGTTATAAAAGAAAAAGTAATTGACTCCTTGACAGTTGTAATTAATTTTAAGGATTCCTTAATTGCTTTAAAAAAAGAAGATGTCAAATTGATAAAACTAAAATATGATAAAAAAATTCAAGATATTACATCTCTTCCTTCTGATTCCATTTCTTTGTTTCTCACAAATAGATATAAAACAAATTAAAAATGGTTCTATTGTAAGAATAGATAAAAAACCATTTTATGTTTTTGATTCCATTACGGTAGATGGGATAGTAAAAGATATTATTAGATATGATGAATGTCTTGAAACTAAGGATTCATTAAATTCTATTATTAGAGATTATAGTCTTTTATCTGATACGAAATCAAGAAAGATTAAAGAAATAGAATCATCAAACTCCCTCTTAAAAGATAAAATCTATCTTAAAGACCAAATCATAGAAGAAAAAGATAAACAGCTCTCTAAAGCAGAAAAAAGAGCTAAATGGAAAAATGCTATTATTTATACATTAGGAGGTATAACAGTGGTGGAAACAGCTATAATAACAACACTTCTTCTTATAAACCGATGAAAATAATTAATGACACATTAAAATATCCTAGTGGAAAATGGGATAAACAAGCATTAACAATGTTTATATCTTTTGTACTCACTGTAGCAATTGGTGTTTATATGGTAACTGCAAGTTATACATTAAAAATGTCAGAAAATAAAACAGCAGAAAATGTTTTTAATACATTTGCTGTATTAACAGGAGCTATGAGCGGAACAAATATATTAAATAAATTAGCTAATAAAACTAAAGGAGGAGACGTAAGTGAGTAGAGATATTAAATACCTTGTTGTTCATTGTACTGCTGGCTCTGCACAACAAAAAACAGAAGATATAATTAGTTATTGGACTAGAAAACTTGGATGGAAATCTTATGGTTATCATTATTTAATTTCTGCTGATGGTACAATAGAAAACATCACTGATGTAGAAAAACCCTCTAATGGAGTAAAAGGACATAACCATAATTCAATACATGTTTGCTATAAAGGAGGTTGGAATAACCAAGATACAAGAACCCCAGAACAAAAAGAATCTCTTATAAGTATATTAAGAAATTTAAAAAAGAAATATCCTAAAGCTCAGATAGTAGGACATAGGGATTTATCTCCTGATTTAAACAAAGATGGTAAAATAACACCTAACGAGTGGGTTAAAATTTGTCCTTGTTTTGATGCTGTAAGTGAGTATAAAAATATTAAGTAAGTGGAAACATTCCAAAGTAAATTAATAGAATTTTATCAAACTCTTTCTAAACTCTCTTGGGAAGTAAAAAAGCTAAGAGAGGATTTTCTATGTCAGCAATGTAACCAAATAAACACTTGTTTAGGAATATCATCTAAAGGTTCTGATACCAAATTCTTAAATGAAAAGGGAGATTTTATAACAATATCTTTCTCAGGATTCAGTTGTACGGACTTATTAAATTGCTCTACATCAAATCTCCCAGAAGGCTCTAATTTATATTTTACAAATAATAGAGCTATTTCTGCATTAACAGGAGAGAATATATCTATATTTAATAATGATATTGGATATATTACTTCTTCAGCTTTAACAGGCTATGCTACAGAAACCTATGTTAATTCTCAAGGATTTATAACATCATCTGCTTTAGCTCCATATCTTACATCTGCTAATGCTGCTTTAACTTATTATCCTTTAACAAATCCATCAGGCTATACTTCTAATACAGGAACAGTTACTTCTGTAGCTGCTTTAACATTAGGAACTACAGGAACAGATATAAATTCAACAGTTGCTAATTCAACAACAACTCCTGTAATTACATTAAATGTACCTACAGCTTCTGCTACAAACAGAGGAGCATTAAGTTCTACAGATTGGAGTACATTTAATAATAAACAAGCAGCTTTAGGCTTTACTCCTGAAAACATTAATAATAAGCAAAATAGTTTAGCAGTAGATGGCACTGGTACAAAATACCCAACAGTTGATGCTGTTAACGCTGCATTAAGTAATGCATCTAATCCTTTAATTAAAGTTTACTCAACTCAAAATTTTATATAATATGCAATACAAAGTAATAGATGGAACGCTTATAGAAAGCAAACCAAATGAAACTGTTAGTTATACATTAACAGTTGAAAATCATCCACAAGGAGTTTTTGAAAGTTATGAAACTCAAAGTTCATCAACACCAATAGGTATTGAACAAATTAAAGTGGTTAGAACTGTCGTTGGTAATCAAATGACAATAGAAATAACTGAAAGTTCAGAACAAGAACTAATAGATTATGTGAATCAAAATAAAGTAGATAATGCCAGCTAACACAACACCAATTTTCGTTTTAACCCCAAACGTAGGACAAGCTAGAGTAGCAGCAGCTAACACAGCATCTGATGGTTCAGGTTCATTAGTAACTCTTTTTACAGCAGGTGCGAATGGTAGTAGAGTAGATAGAATTACAGTAGTAAATGCTCAAGTAACAGCAGCAGCTTCATCAGCTATGGTTGTAAGAGTATTTATAACTGATACATCTGGTTCAAATCCAAGATTATATACAGAAGCAACTTTGGCAGCAGCTACAAGAACTGCATCAACTATTGGAGCAAATACAACAAGAACATTTCTTGGAGGTCTAATTTTAAGAAGTGGTCAACTTTTACAAGTATGTCAATCTGTTTATGCAGGTGTTCAAGACCAAAATGACTTTACAGCAGAAGGAGGTGATTACTAAAAATGGGAAGTTCTAATCAACATATTTATAGGGGCGGAAGTCTTAGTAGTTATGACAAACTATGCCAAAAAGATATGATGTTTGGTTTGAATAAAGATGTCTATATACCTATGGATTATGGATTTCCATCTGATTTGAATAAGACAGATAGAAGTGGAGTAAGGGGATTTTTACCTAATGAGTTAATAAAAATAGACCCTTCTAACCCTGCTTGTATAGGAGCAAGTTATGAAGATGGTGTAAACGTGCCTACATTAAACAACTTGGGTTCTATTGGTGGGAGTTCTACTATTGTAGCTAATATACCAACTTTACAATTTCCTAAAGTTGCTAGACTATCTACATCACCTAATAGATTTGAAATTTACACAGCTCCAATGTTGGCATTTAATTTAAACCAAGTAAATACTTCAACATTTACTTTTGGAAATACAAGTACATTAGCTTCATTTCACAGATTAGGCGGTGAATATTCTATCTATTTTGTTTATAGTGCGAGGCAAAATGCTGCACTTAATACACCTTCACCTCCAAGTACACCTACTACTTATCGATCTGGAATACTTTTTACCACTAATAATTCAAGTGGAGTAGGTGTTCTGTTGTTTATTGGTGATATCAATAATGATTTATTCTTGATATTAAGTATTACTAGGGGAGATACTGTGAACTTTACATTAGCTGTTGGCGATTCAGTAAGAATAATTAATGATTATAGAAATCTTCAATACCCAATAGTTGTTTCTCTTGTTGGTAAAAATGTTCAGGATGGTAGTGATATTGGTTGGGTATATGTTAACGGAATAAGAGTTGGTAATATAACTTGGGGTGGCAACCCATTCAGTACAAGTACTACAAGTTCATTAGTGCCACATTTATTCAAAAGACAAACTACAACAAGCGACATAATGTATAATATGAACGGTGGTGTTGGAGATTTAAGAATATTCAACGTAAGACACGATGAAGAAACACATCAGGATATAGTTCAAATGTTGATGAAAAAATATAAGATTGCGTNNTGCGTAATTAAAAATATCAATATATTTATAATAAAATAAAATTATGAAAATTAACATTTTAGAAAAACTTACCTTAGAAGGAAAAGCTTGGGCTGCTATACTTTTAGCTATAACACCATTAATTCTATTAGGAATTATTTATTTAATATTTGGATTGATTTCTGATAGCAATCCAGAAATGGCAGAAAAAGGTTTATTATGGGGGTTCATACCTTTAATCTCTTTACCAATTAATTATTTCTTACTTTTCTGGAAATGGTTCAAAATTTAATTATAGCTGCTGTATTAATTATAATAGCAGGAATATGTAAAGCTGTTCAAGATAAAATATCATTCCATTGGCATAAGTCTGTTTTTTCAAAAATAAAAAATCCTAAAGTAGTTCAATGGTTTAATCCAGAAACATCTTGGAAAAATAAATATAAGTGGTTTCCAAACAATAAAATATTAACATGGCTTATAAGTAATCCTTTAGTATTAGTAATAGACGCATGGCATTTATTTGGATTCTTGAAAAACTTTTTAATCTTATCTACAGGAATTATATTACCCTTATATTGGTGGTCATTTTCTTACTATTTTTTGTTCATATTGACTTTTCATTTATTCTTCACTTATATTTTTTCAATCCGTATAAATAATGCCAAAACAAATAACTAATTCTTATAGCCCTAAAAATAAAGCTTCAAAAGGAAAAGCTAAAAAGAAACTAAATAAATCTGAAAAAAAAGAATTATAAAGAATATAGAGGACAAGGTATATAAAGAATTTTGGTTTGGTTTAGTCAAGCCCTCAATAGTGATTTATTGGGGGATTTTTTTATGTATTTGAAAATGTCAACTATTTTGTTATATTTGCAGGATGATTATTGAAAATCCAGAAAATTTACAAGAGTTTACAAAAGAACCAAATGAAAAACATTATCTTTATTTCTTGTGGTTTGATGAAACTATTGTGTATATAGGAGAAACAATAAATTTAGAAAACAGACTAAAGTCTCATAAAAAAGATAAGATTTTTGATAAAGTTACTTATAAAGAGTACACTATTTATGACAATGTAAAAAAGATAGAAAAGGAAAATGTAGACTATTATAAACCAATATTTAATAATACGTCAGAATGTATAGAAATAAAAACAGAAAATTATTATTATATAAGAAATGTAGGTCTTTTTAAAAAAGGTGAAATTACTTTAAAGGAGGGTAAATATTCATATGTTGAAAATTTTTATTTTTACAATGGAACTGATTACTATCACATAAATGTTACAAATTTACATTCTTTATCTCCATCTTTCTATTTCTACAAAAACAAACAATTGATTAAAAAGTTAAACGAAAATACTACAAGAAACTATTCTGCATTCATTAAAAACAACGAATTAAATATACAATTTTATGATTCAAACCAAAAAGAAATCAATTAAAGATTTCAAATCTTTTGAAAAAAACCCCTCTACAGCAGAAGGGATTGAAATAAGAAGAAAGGTAGATTCTGAAAGACATGAAGTTTGGTATGATAAACATACAGGTGAAGAAAAGTTTGTTATAAAGCCTCAATTTACATATAATCAACCAAAAGATACACTTGAATACAGGAAAGTCTATAAAAATGGTATAAATACTATTAGAGATTTTTCTGTACCTGCTTTAAAGTTATTTTGTTATCTCCTTGAGCATTTAAAAATAAACTCTCAGACAATTAGACTAAATCCAGATATTGTTTCTGAGTATTGCGGATATAGTACAAATGTAATGTATTACAAAGCTATAGTAGAATTACTAGAAAAAGAGATTCTTTTCAAAAATCAAGAGTCCTCTCAAATGTTCTTTATAAATGTAAATATTCTTTTTAATGGAGATAGAACTAAACTCTAATAATGACTAAGAAGGAAATCTTCATAACTGATTGATAATCAATACAAGCTATTCACTAAAAGTATACTAAAAAGTTTAATAGTAGTAAACTAATTTAAAAAATTAAACTTTTTGAGTTTACAGCGAACAAAGAATTATATGGGGGAATTTACAGTAGCTAAGTTAAAAGAAATAGGGACTACAAAAGAAAGTATAGAGATTTTTAAGAATTATAAAAAGAAAAAGAATAAACCTGTAGTTAAAAAGAAAAAATCTAAAAAGGTTAAAAAAGTATATAAAAACCAATTACCTAAAAAGACACAAAGCAGTAATCAAGTCTCTTTTAAAGAAGAAAAAAGACTTTTACAATTAGGTAGAAAGTTTTCAAAAGAGCTAAAGGAAAAAGCCACCAGATGGGAGCTAATTGTTAAACAATTTCTTGAGGAATTAGGTTATGATTTTACTTTTCAGTATTATACAGTTGCTGTAGATAAGCTTTTTATACTTGACTTTTATTTTCCTGAATACAAACTTGGTTTAGAAATTGATGGTAAATCTACTCATGGAAGTAAGGAACAAATAAAAGCTGATAATGAACGTACTAAAAAGCTTAAAAAGTTAGGTATATCTATAATTAGACTTTGGAACTCTCAAGTAGATAGATTTACTAAAGACCAAATAAACGATATTATACAGACTAAGTTAAAAATGTTAAAAAATGTAAACTGATTTGGTAATATGAATATATTTACTTATAATTGTATTATGAAATTTAACGTTTTGCAGATTTGCGATGGTGCAGATTTAAAACACCAACCTATCATAGCCAGACAATATTAAATAACAAAAGGGAAAATTCCCACTTATAACTTCACCTGCACTATTGCAAATCTGTTGTTATAGGTAGTTTTTCTTCTCACGTTGTCCAAAGTTGTCTGAATAAAGGAAACAAGTCTGTAAGACATAAAATTAAAAATATGTTAGAAGTAGTCGAAGTAGAAAATGATGTCAAAACAGAAAGGATTACCCTAAATGCTGTTAGAATAACAAAAAGTCCTGAATCAAAAATGGAAATAGTGGTGAGTCCGTTTAACTCAGGAAATTATTATGTAGAAGAAAGTAAAAAAGAAGATGGGTGTCTAATTAACTTTGATTATTGGAGGTCATCTAAACCCAAAGTGGTAATGAGTATGGATTTTGCTGGAATCAAAATTGAATGTCTTGAGCATATTGTTGATGGTATCAGAATTAACTCCTAAGTCAGTCATGTGGTCTATTAAAGAACCCTTAACACAATTGGATTTGTCTTCACTTTGCTTAAACTCTTCTAACCTTTCAAATTTATCACTGTCAGAAGAAATAACAGTATAAACTTGAAGAGACATAGCCTCTAATGAGATTGAATAGTCATAAGTTATGTTTGTCTTGTCCTTTAAAGATTGTTGAATAGGAGAAGGTTTGTCGTAAGTTTCATCAATAGTAGGAATGTGTCCTGTAACGAATTTAAGCATGTTTTAAATTTTAAGTAGTCAAAAGTATAAAAAGAAATAAACTGTCTAAAATAAAAGTGTAAATAAAATAGGAAAAACTACACTATAATAAAATTACCTATAACGGTTTACAGGTTGGCTTGAAGTTGCGGATTAAAAACTTCAAACTTTCCTGTTAGTCATAAAACTAAAATAGAAATATGGAAACAGAAAATGAAGCACTTCACCCGCAATTTCGCCAACCTGATGTTAGCGGTAGTATTAATCTATCTGAGGGTGTAGAAATTGTATTTGCCATTAAAAATGGTATGGTGACATCTCCATTTATTATTAATTAGAGAGAGAGTTTATTTTTTGGATAATACCATCGGATAATTCATGTCTCCAAAGCATAAGAGGAATAAAATTTGTCAAGTCCTTATTAAGTTCAAGGAACATTACTCTTGAATGTGCCATTGAAATTTGTCCTAATTGGGTAAGAAGGTCAAGTCGGGGGTCATTTTTAGTTAAATAGTCTAAGTCTAATCCTTTAACAGTAAAAACAGTTCTTGAACGATGAATAATATGCCTGCCATTTTCAATATTGAATTGAAATGTCCACCTTATTTTAAATAATCCTTCGTCCTTTTCAGGTTTAAGGTCAAAATAAAAACCTTCATCTGAAAGTTCCCCGTCAAGAATTTGGTTATCTATTTGGTCAATAGATGAAATTTGAACATTAATAACAGACATAAAAAAATTGGTTTAAAATGAAAGAATATAATAAAGATGAAAAATTTAAAGAGGTAATGGAAGTCCTAAAAGGTCTAACATACCATCAAGCTAAAACATTGCTTGAAAGTGTTATAGAACATGGAATAAGAGAAGCTATTATTAAGTAGTGATATTAGCTATAAAGTCTTTGTGGCTATATAAAACTTCAACAGTTTTACCACTTGTCAAATGAACAATGCAGGTTTTGTCACCTGCAACACTTTCGAGATGGGTAATTTGGTTGACAAAAATAACAACGCTCCCACCATCCTTAGTAGGAATTGGATAATAGTCTTTAGTTAATGGTTTGTAAATCATAAATCTAAATTTTTAAAAGTCAAAAATAAAAGAGATTAGCAGTATCTCTCAATATTACCGCTAACGTTTGGCGGCTTTGCGAAGTGGGGGCAAAAAGTAGACCAACTCCCATTAGTTAAGCCAACAGTCGAATATAACAGAAAATAAGCAAAAGGAGTGTTACCACCCCCCATTTTGCCAAACCAATGTTAGCGGCTGCTTTAATTATTAAACATGTAGGTCGAAATAATTATATTTTGTCAGAACAAGAACTATCAGAAGCTATCAAGCAGAAAGTGTCAGAACTTAATGAACTTGTAGATAAACTAAAAGGAACAGAAATGTCTGTTTGGTTTAGTCAGGTTATGCCAATGCAGGGGGTTAATCATAACCCATTAGAAGTAACAATGTCTAAGACTACTGTTTTTTAATTTTGTCAACTTTGGCTTCAATTACTTTTAGTTTTGAGTGTAAAGAACCTATTTCTGTTCTTAAATGATTGTCAACAACGCCAACAATTGTCCCACAAGAGGTGCATTGAATTAAATAAGGACTTACTATAACACCAAGGTTAGTAGGAATATTAGGCATCACTTTAAGAGCAAAACTGTCAACAGCTTTACAAGATTGGTTTGGACATACGGTGTCAATTGTCATAAGCTTTTGTTTTTAATCTGTCAAATGTAATGAAGTTGAGAAAGATGTCAGAAAAGAAGATTAAGTTTTATAGTAAAGAAGGATGTAGTCCTTGCAGGACGTATGGTGGTATTGCAAAAAGTAGATTACCAGAAAGCTATTTTGAAATTGTCAAGTTTGACACAGATGAAGAGTTAATATCTGTCATGAACAAATTTGGTGTAAAACATGTCCCATTTATGGTGATAAATGATAATAGTGTTATACATGCAAATGATGTTGCAGATTTGGTATGGGCTATTGCTAAACACACTTAAATCCTAAAAAGTTTTTGCAGACAAATCTTGCAGCAGCTTTTTCGTCTTTAAAATTGGCATCAATGTCTAAGGGAGAAACAGTAGAAGGGTTTAAAACAGCAGAAACATGAAACTTTGTCCTTGTAGTGTTAGTGGAAATATGAACATTATACTCTTGACCGTCAAATGAAGAAATCCAATTGTTATGACAGGATAAGTCTTCTTTATTGCAAAGAACACAACCTTCATTGTCAGGTGTAAAAATAAGATTAAGGTCAGCAAATGAATCAGGCAGTCCGTCAGTCATAAAATGTAATTTAAGAAGGTCAAAACTAAAACTATAAAATAAAAAACAAAGGGTTAAACAGCGACACACCCATATAAAGTTGCCGCTAACTGAAAAGATTTATGATAGTTTTAATTTCATAAATCTTTTGTTAAAATACTGCATAGATTTGGATATATAAAAATAATTTACTATTATTGCACTAATATGCAGTTAAAACAAGATTTTGCAGAATTAAGATATAAAGGAAGAATAATAAAATTTGATATTCTTTATAATACAGAAACAGAAGATATTATTCCTCTTTTTCAATTACATGACCTCATAGCTATTACACATAAAAATAAGAACAAGCAAGCATATATTAAACTAAAGGTAGAACCCTCAACTAAATCAGAGGAATTCTACCTTTCTTCATTTATGGACAATATTAATTTAGAAAAAGAAATAAAAAATGGAAAACAAAAAAGAAATAGTAGATAAATACCTAACGGATAATTGGGAAATAATTAAAAGGCAAAAGTTAGAAAAAGGGTTTAAATGGTTTGATGTAGCTTTTAAAATAGCTGTAGAAACTAAATATTCTGACTTTTCTACAAAGGATGGCAGATTACTTTTAAGTCCAGAATATGTAAGAGGTAGGTATAGATTACTAAAATCAAAACCTGAATTTATAGATGGTGCGTGGATTCCAAAAATAGAAAAAGAAAATCTTGAAAATTGGAAAAAACAATGTGCAGAACATTTTATGGCTAGCTCCCCGACACAAAATGCTATATTTGTATATACTTCAGGAAAAGAAGATAAGTCATCAGGAAAGAAAGAATTTACCTTTACAGCAGACAAAATTCCTACAGAAGAAGAAATCATTGAACATTTTAACATAAATACTAATAAGTTCAAAATCTCTCAAATCTGGCATAAAACCACACCTTCAGGAAAATACAGTATTAGTGTTAATTTACAGGCTTTAAAGGGTACTGATACTGTAGATTATAAAAAAGAGTTTGAAAAGTTTGTAGAAAACTATAACATTAATAGGTTAAAACCTTCTTCATCTCAACAACAATTTGATAAATTTCAAACAAAAACATCAGTTCTTCTAAACCTTTCTGACCTACATGTAGGTAAACTTGCTTGGGATAAAGAAGTTGGTGCAGATTATAATGTTGATTTAGCAAAAAAAGTTTTTTTAGAAGCACTTAAAAATCTGGCTTACCAATCAATAAGATGTTTTGGAGTAGAGGAATTTGTATTAAATATTGGAGGAGATTTCTTTCATACAAATGGTTCTTTAAATCAAACAGCTAATGGAACTAATATGAATGATGTAGACACAAGGTATCAAAAGATTTATATTAAAGGGTTAGAGATTCTTACAGAGGCTATAGATTTTCTATCCTCATTTAAAGAAGTAAAAGTAAAACTATATGTAGTGCAAGGTAATCATGATAAAGCTACTTCGTTTTATCTTGGAGAATCATTAAAATCTTTTTACAGAAAAGATAAAAACATAGAAATAGTAAATGACCCCCACATTAGAAAGTATCATAAATATGGAGTTACCTCTTATATGCTTACTCATGGGGATTGTAAAGATGATGGATTACCACTTACTTTTGCTACAGAAAAGCCTGATTATTTTGCAAATTCAGAATATAGGTATATTTTTCTCGGACATCTTCATAAATCTTCAAGAAAAATATATCTTACTGAAAATGAAGTAGGTGGAGTGGTTTCAAGGAGATTAAATTCTCTCAGCGTTATGGATGCATGGCATAACGAAAATAATTATTATGGAGCTAAAAGGATGGCTAATGCTTTAGTATTCGATAAAGATAATGGACAAGTAGCAGAATTTAATTATATAGTAAAGAAATGATAGTATATTGTACAACTAATTTAATTAACGGCAAGAAATATATAGGTAAGGATGTAAGAAATTCTCCATCCTACTTAGGTAGCGGTATTGCATTCATAAATGCATTAAAGAAGTATGGTAAAGAAAATTTTAAAAAAGAGATATTGGCATATTGCGAAACAAAAGAACAATTAAAGGAATTAGAAGAGTATTATATAGATTATTATGGGGCAAGAAACTCTCCATTATTTTATAATATAGCTAAAGGAGGAGATGGCGGAATTGTTTGGAAAGAAGATAAATGTCATGGTTGCCATAAAATTTACGAGATTGATATTAATTCTAAATCAGTTATTAAAGAATTTAGTTCTGGTAAAGATGCCTCTAAATATTACAACATTCCTTATAAAAATGTAAATGCAGTATTAAATCAAAATAAAAAATCTGTATGTGGGAGGGTATTTGTAAAAGATAAAGATAACATAGATTGGGAATTTTATACAATAATAGATAAAAGATTTATGTATTTATATAAAGATTTAATCTTTTATGATAAAGAGCAGTTATACAATTATATAAAACCTAATTTAACTTTGAACAGTTTTAAACAAATGTTTAAGAAATATAGTGATAAATTAGGAATACAAAAATTAAAAAATAAATATGTTATTAAATGAAGTTTCCCATGATTTCAATGGAGTTATGTGGTATCAAGTTCCACAGCTTTCTAATGCTAAGTCTAAATGGGATGATAAAATGGGATACAATACATCTAAACCAGAACTACTGACATTCCTTTTTGAAGAAGATGGATTATCTAATATCTTTAGAAAACAAATAAAATAGACGGTTAACCCTAATAACCCAAAAAGGTGATACATTCAAAGTATTACCTTTTTTTATTTATATTGAACCCTTTATTGTATCATGACAAACAGAGAATTTGTATCTCAAATATGGACAGACCTAAGAATTAAGGATATAGACAGCTATCTTCCTCCTAAAGCTATTTTACTTAAAGGTCAAAAAATTGTAGGTGATTATCTTAAAAAGACTTCTGACCAAAGAAGAGTTTATAGAGTTTCTGAAGGTTGGTCTGAATTAGAATGTATTCCTATGGTAGAAGTACCTGTAACAGAGTGTGGTGAATTAGATACAAAGTTATGTACCACCCTAATGAGAACTTCTTATAAACTACCTGATAACTATTCTACAAATTTTGGAAATCTTATCAGACAAGTAGCTTCTATTAATTTTGGTGTTTTCTATGAGCCAAAATCACCTAGAGAATGGAAAGCTATACAAAAAAGAAAAGATAAAGACCCCACTAAAAAATATTACTTCTTTATAAATGGATATATTTATATCCCTAATTCAGATATAGAATCCATAAGAGTAGAAGCTTATTTTAAGGATAAATTTAAAATACATAAAATCAATACAGAGAATTGTGAATCTTGTAAAAAAGATTGTCCTAAATTATTAGATTTTGATTTTGTATGCCCTGAATATCTTTTAAATGATGTATTAAAAGGTGTAATACAGGAATATGCTTCTATTTATAGTAAAATACTTCCAGACGAACTACCAAACCAAAACCAAATAGAAAAGAATGACCAAAAAGTATAGAAGAAAAGTAGCCTCTATTAAAATACCTGAATTTTCTAAAAAGTTTAGAGAAAGATATAAATTAACAAAAGACGACCTTTCAGATAAACAAATTAGAGATATTATAAACCTTACATTCTCTAAAATAAAAGAATGGATACTAAATAATAAAGAAGGTTTCAAAATGCCTGAAATAGGAGGTTATTTAGCAATTTCTAAATATTTACCCTACCAAGTAAGAGATGATAATGATGTTACTTTAGAAAAATTAGATGAATTAGAAGCTTCAGGTAGATTTAGACCTAACACTATAAAATACATGAGGAAAAAATATGAAGCCAATTTAGAAAAAGCTAAATATTTTAAAGCTGCTTCTGAACAACCTAATCAAACAGCTATATATATCCCTAACTTTCTTTTTAATTATAGATTGATGTATTTTAACAAAAGAAATGTAGAAACTAAAAAAGCAGAAGGTTATCAAATAAAAATAGCCTCAAGACTAAAAAAAGAAATATTACAAAAAGTAAAAGCTGATATGGAATATGATGTATTAAATTTCCATGACTTTTATGAATACAAAAATAAACCCTTAGATTAAATGGAATTTGTTCCTTCAGATGCTCTCTTTTCAAGAATACAGGAAGAACTATCTTCTTATTCTAATGCAGGTCAATTAGATGTAGGAAAACTATATCCTGAAGTAAGACTATTTATTCAAAGCTTAGGTATTCCTTGTTATGACATAGAAGAAGCCGTATTAACATTGACAAATCATCAAATAGAACTACCATGTAATTTCTATATGCTGGAATCTGCATGGCTTTGTGATGATAATGGTTCTTCTTTTAATGGAACATTTAATTCTCCTGTAGTTATTTATAAACAACAAGTGCATGAAACTGTAGAACTAGGTAAAACATGTTCTATGTCTCCTACACAACCTATACAAGCCACTTTAGGCTTAATAGATGTTTGTGGCAGAGAAACAGCTTTAGAGAAAGTAACAATTACCACAAGAATAGAAGGTAGAGATACACAACAAGCACTTTATAATAACCTAAGACTTTTAAGACTAAGAAATAATGCAAAGAATAAATGTATAGATAAATGTCCTAATTTATTTGTAGAAAGTCCCAATGACATTTCTATATTTAAAAAAGGAGATGCACTTATTCTACATTCATCCTTAGAAAGACCTACTATCTATCTTAGATATTTTGTATATCCTATGGATGATAATGGATTACCAATGATTCCAGATGATAGTATCATTCAAAATGCTTTGTATAGAAAACTAATTGCTTATATTTTTAGAATGATGTGGTACAATGGAGATGACCCTAATATACAACAAAAAATACAAGACGCTGATTTCCAAGCTAAAACAGCTATGGATGATTGCTATTTCTATACAAAACTACCATCTTGGAATAAAATGGTTAACACAGCTAGAAGAGAAAGAAAGAGATATTACTCTTATGAAGTTTTAAATTACTACAGATATAATAGACTAATATAACCTAAATGGAAGAAAAATTTAATCTTAATGTTCCCAAAGTTGGAATGCAGCTCTCTAAAAATCATGCAGAGTTGCAACCCCAAGAGTATTCTCTATTAGTTAATGGGAATATAGAATCATTTGATAATTCCCCATTAAAAGTTACAAATGAGTCTTCTAATCTTCTTTGTTCTCATTTTAAACCTCATTTTCAAATAACAGGAATTCTTCCTGTTAATCCTTTAAATAAAACATATTATTTTCTACATAACCCTTTTACTAATGAATCAGAAATAGGATTTATTAATAACATCACCTATCATGATAAAAATGATGAAGAAGTAAACTGCTCAACTTGTAACAATCCTACAATAGAACCAACTCCTTTAGAATTATTAGAGCAACACCCACTTTGTACATATAACACTTTTATTTCTAATCCTTGTTTACAATTTAACATCTTAGAACCAATATCTGCTACATATAGAATAACAGATAGGGGATTAATCATATTTTTTGCACAACCAAATAAACCACCAAGATATATAGAAGAATGGGATGTACCATATACACTAATTCCTTCTGATATTACACCTTCTGGATGTGCTTCTTGTGAAACTCCAGAATATTCCAATCAACTTGATTGCAACAGAATAAAAATCTTAAAAGACTACCAAGACCCTTGTATTCAAATCAAAGATGTAATTACAGGAGGTAAATTGTCTTCAGGAGTATATCAATTCCTTACTACTTATGCAGATGAAAGAGACAGCCAATTAACAGATTATTCTAATTATTCTCTACCTGTATCTATAGCTCAAAGAGATATTTTCATAAATACCACCTATGAAACAAACAAAGCTATAAAACTAGAAATTAATAACTTAGACCAACAGTTTGAGTCTTTTAAATTAGTAGTAGTAGAAACACTAGATAATATTTCTACAGCATACCTAATAGGTACATTTCCTATTACATCCCAAACATTTTCTTACACTTATACAGGATATAACAGACCTGCTGAAATACAATTATCCCCTAATGAACTAAGAAAAAAGAGACCTGTATATACTTCTGCTTCTTTAGTAGAACAAAATAATGACATTCTTTTTTGGGCAAAATTAAAAGAACAAGCCCCTATTAACCTACAACCCGTAGTAAACAATCTAAGAATAAAAGCTGCTACAATAGAAACATTTGAAGGCTTCTATAAAAATCCCCTTTCTTATGATAATGTTTCTTATTTAAGAGATGAAGTAGTTCCATTTTCTATTTATTTCAAAACAAAAAATGGCTATCAAACAGCAGATTTTCTTATTTCCAATGAGGACAAAGATTATTATTTGTCAAAAGGAGTTCCTGTAAATACAGTAGATAATGGAATAAACGCAATTCCTACAAAAGGTTGTGAAAATGAAATACCTAATAAATATTGGCAAGTATATAACGCAACTCCTTCAGGATTTGTAAACTTGTGTAATTATTCTGAACAAGGCTTAGAGAATGGACAAATAACAGAAATAGATGTATGTTTTTCAGATGAATGGACAGAAGGACAACCAGAAAAACCTGACTGCGGAAGAATAGATTGGACTACTGCTTCTTGTATAATAGAAGAAGTAACACCTTCTGGATTTATTACAGTACCCACATTTTTAAAACCTGCTGTACCATTTGATGTCCCATCTCCTAAAAAAGACCAATCTGAAGAAGTTTTAAATGATGTATTTTTTAATGGGTATACACCATTTAACACAAGCATTGATAATGCAGAACAATTATATCAAGGACAAAACAATAATTGTGCTTTATCTACAAACCCAATAGGTAATACAACAGGAGGATTTCCAAGAGCTTATTTTACCAATGGAAATCTTGTAAATTATTTCAGGTTAGAAATAGCTAACCCTGTAGCCACCTCTATTTATGCAGTTACTCCTAGTAACTTTCAAGTAACTATAGAAGTTTTTAAACAGAATCAAGTTACACAGATTACAGATGTTATAAGTAATACATTAAATCCAACCCAATATTTTGTAATAAGAAACGAAACTTCAGGAGTTTCTGTAGGAGAAACTGTATTTATAAAACTCACTTATCCATCTCCACCCTCCCCTCCTTGTTTTGTAAATGCTGATGGAACAAATTACATGTATGCTAATATATGTGTAACACAACCTATTGCAAGTGGAACAGAAGACATATTTCAAAAAGCTGTATATAGAAAACAATGTACATTAACTAGGTCAATAGATGTAAAAACATTAAAAGACCCTACATGCTTTACAAGACCTGCAAGAGAATATGATTTTGCATATTGGGAATCTTCTTTGTGTTACCCAAATAATCCTGAAGTATGGGGAGATTTATGTGGAAAACCTATTAGGTATCATAAGTTTCCTGATGTAAAAACAGCTCCTATACATAGCTCAATTGGACAAACTAAATCCAATTTAGCTACAAAAAATGTACGAATATACCCCATTGGTATAAAATTAGATATTGAAGACGTTAAATCAATACTAAATCAAGCTGTCTCACAAGGACTTATTTCAGAACAACAAAAGAAAGAAATTAATTCTTTTGGTATTAAAAGGGGAAACAGAAGACAAAATAAATCTATTATAGCTAAAGGACTTCTTTATGATGTATTGAAAACTCCTATATTAAATGAGTATAAAACATCTGTAAGACCTAATAGCTCTGATGGTCAAAAATTTGAGTACTATCCAAATTACCCATATAACTCCTTACAGCAAGACCCTTTTATAAGATTAAATAAATTTAATCCAAATGGAATACAGCATCCATTTAGCACACAAGGGTTTATAAACAATAGATATACATTTCATAGTCCTGAAACTTCTTATAATAATCCTCTATTAGGGACAGAATTTAGAATAGAATCTGTAGAATGGGGGTATGCAGGAATAACTCTATCTCAAGTAGATGACCATGCTAAATATGTGCTATTAACACAATTAGCTGTAGATGTATCAGAAGCATTAGCTTCAGGAAGAATTGTATTAGAAGCTACATTAGCTGCTTTTTCAGCAGGTTCATTTTCTTTTACTGTTTTAGGTACAGGTTCAGATTTGTCTATAATAATGTTTGCTATATATTTAGCAATAGCTATTGCTCAAGGTTTTGTAACAAACCTAGATAAATACACTATAGAACAAAATGAAATCTTTAAGAATTTATTACAACCTTTAAATTATTGCTATTATTACTATAGTGTAGGTAATTATAATAATTCTGCTTTTATTCAGTCTAATACAGTTAGACAAAGAGCAGCTATAAATAATGCTTTATATTTAAAATCAGGCAATGTAACTTTCAATGACTTCAGTGAAAACATTACTTTTAACAATTTTCAAAGAGAATCGTCAGTTTATCTTTCTATTAGTAATGATAGTCTGCCTAATACTCATTTTCAACCACCCTATGATTATACCCCATCAAATATCCAAGATGATTCCAGAGTAATTCTGTCTTATGATAATCAAACCCAATATAAAAACATTGTTTCCTATTACGGTTCTATTAAAAACTATGTTCCAGACCAATATGGATTTCCAGAACAAATTGAATGGGTAGATACAGGATATTGTGGTAGGATAGATTGGGAAAACAATCAATCTAATACATGTGAGATTATTTTTGGAGGAGATACCTATATAGGAAGACATAGTTTAAAAAGAAAATTCCCTTATTTCTTACAAGATAGAGTTAATTTTCCTGAAGATACAGATGTTAATTTCCAAGAAATAGGAAATATAGGATACCCTAAATATTGGTTTAATTCTACAAATACCTATTTAGACCCTATTAGAAGACCAAAAGATTTTGCCAGAAGAGCTACTTCTGCTAATTTATATCAAAATCCAGAAGATATTGATAGAGAAACTACTAAAGGATTAGAACCAGGTTCTTTTCAAAGGTTGGGTAAAATATTCCTATATCAATATGGAATAGCTAATTTTATATGTGAATCTGATTACAATCTTGATTTAAGACATGGTGAAGATAGTTTAGCTAAAAACTTCTATCCTAATATTCTTGATGTAGAAAAATGGACACAACAAGTAAATGTTCCTATTTCTGAAGATAATTATTATTTCTATAATACAACATATTCTAAGCAATTAACAGAAAATCTGTATTATTCTTTAAAACCTTTCTACAACCAAGAAGAAGAAAATCTAAAAACAAATAAAAGAAACAGAGTACATTATTCTCAACAATATAACCCTCTTTCTTATTCTGCTAATGATTTCTATGATTTTCCATTTAATGATGGAGAACTCACCTCCATTAAAGGTATAGAACAACAATCTGTACTTGTAACACAAACAAATGCTTCTAAGATATTTAATTCTTTTATAGAAATACCTGCTACACCTGCTAATATACAAGTGACTACAGGAGCTATATTTGCTCAAAAACCAAGACAATACTATAAAACAGATTTAGGTTATGGAGGAGCTACACATCAACAAATAGTTTCTACACCTTATGGACATTTCTTTATAGATTCAGAAAATCCTGCCATAATTCAATTACAAGGTAATTCTCAAAAAGATATTACTCAAGACACAGAAAATAAAAAGGTAAAAGCTTGGTTTAACCAAAATATACCATTCCAAATTAAACAACAATTCCCCTCTATAAACATAGATAACCCTTTAAATCACATAGGATTTACTATGGGATGGGATAACAAGTTTCAGAGATTATTTATAACTAAATTAGATTACAAACTAAAATCTAAGTATTCTAATAAAGTTACCCTCAATAATCAAGTCTTCTACTACAATAATACTCCAATATCTCCAAAAGACCCTGATTTTTTTGAAGATAAATCATGGACTATTTCTTATTCACCTAAAGTAGACCAATTCATATCTTTCTACTCTTTCAAACCAAACAATTATATATCAAATGAGACTAATTTTCAAACTGTATACAACAGTCCTGCCTCTGTACGCTCACATTTACTCACTACCCAATCTTATCAAGTATTCAACGGAGTGCTACATCCATTTATTCTTGAGTATGTTACTAAAAACCAATATTCTACAGACTTTTTAAAATCCATATCTTATATTTCTGAATTCAGAAGGTATCAAGACCTTTTAAATTATTATCAAGTACAAGATAAAACATTTAATAAAGCCTTAATTTACACAGATACACAAACAACAGGAAACCTTTCTCTTGTTCCAAAACAAAAGAATAACAGACACCAAGCTCTAACATATCCTAAATTAAACCTAATAAACAATGTACCCTATACAGAAATATTAGTAGATAATGTTCAAAACACCTATAATTTTAATCAGTTTCAGGACAGGGTAAATGACATTAATAAACTCAAAAACAACACCTTACAAACACAATTTAACTCACAACCAATTCTACAATATACACCAAATAACCCTGCATATAAAGAACTAAACCAAAAAGCTCTAAATTATGCAGCGTCTCCTTTAAAGAGAAACTTAATAAATGATTATTTTGTAATCCGTCTTATAAATGACACCTATTCAAATTATCAAATAACAACACAATACTATATAACAAATCAACAATCTTATGGAATTTAAAGCTAAAAAAATAGTAGATTTACAAACAGAAGTAGCAGAAGTAGCAAATGAGTTGTTAAATGCAGCAGTATCTTTTCATAAACTTCATTTAAAAGTAACAGGGCAAGGTTCTTTTGCTCAACATAAAGGTTTAAATGAAATTTATGATTCTCTTCCAGAATCAGGAGATGACCTTGTAGAGCAATATCAAGGAGCAGCAGAAAAAATAATCACTATTCCTGATAAAGTTCCTAAAACACTCTCTACTATAAAAGAGGGGATAGCTTATGCAAATGAGTTAAAACAAATGATTACAAATCTGCAATCTAAATTACCTTATTCAGAAATAATTAATTCTTTAGATGAAACAAAAGCTACACTTAATTCTTTAAAATATAAATTATTATTCCTTTCATGACAATAACTTCTGAGAAATCAGGCACTTCTATTAAAATCTATATAAATAACATTCTTCACCTATTTATAGCAGATAGAATTACCTCTTTAACTTCTTGGAATATGGAAAACTCTTTGTGGATAGTAGAACTAACCACTAAAAATAACAGAATTAAATTAGAATATGACAGCCCCTCTAAATGGGAACAAATATTAAATGAACTTGATAAATTAGTAAATCATGGGTAAATCTAAAATAAAAATTAAAGAAAAAAATAAAGGAAGATTCACAAAGTCTGCAAAAGCTGCTGGAAAATCAGTACAAGAACATGCTCATGATATAATGAATAATCCTAATGCCACTGCTTTACAAAGAAAGAGGGCTAATTTTACAATCCAGGCTAAAAAGTGGCATTCTAAAGAGTTAGGAGGTTTAATAGATTTACCAATAGCTGATAATGGTGTAAGAATTCCATTTACAGATGAATATGGAAATCAAATTCCTGATGATTGGGGAAATAATCAACAAGTATTTGAAAGAATAGAACCACTTACAGCACAACAAGGTTTACCTAATGGGCAACTTTCTACAAAAAATGTAGAACAGCCATTTTACCAAAATGCAGATGTTCAATCAAATGAACAAGGATTTAATCCCGACATTTTAAAAACAATTGTACAAGCAGGGAGTCAAATAGAACCCCTTGCAAGAGGAGCTTGGACATCATTAGGAAATGCAATAAAAAATAAAAGAACTCAAGCCTATGAAGCTAATCAACTAAATAAAGCCTTAAAACCTATTAATACAGAATTTTCAGAAGATATGTATGGTAGCAATCAAGGATTACAACTGTTTGAAATGGGAGGCATAAATAATTATAAAGCAGAACATGGTGCTAATGTCTTAGTAGAAGATAATGAGTTAATCCAAACAGATAATGGTTTAGCCCAAACTATTTACGGAGACAAACATTCAGACCCATCTGGAGGTATTTCTATGAATTTACCCCCCTCATCAAAAGTATTTTCTGAAAAACTAAAAATACCTATTAATGGTAAAAAGAAATCGTTTTCTAAAATAGCCAAACCTTTTGAGACCAAAAAAGATATAGAAAATCTAAATTCTCCTTTTTCTACAAAAATAAACAAAGACACAGCAGAATTAAACATTAAATTAAAAAATAATGTATTAGATGGAATATTTGAAATACAAGAAAATTCCAAAATGTCAGGGTTATTTGGAAAGAAGGTGCAACAAGAAACAATAAATAATTATGAAATGAAATATGGAGGTAAATTACCTAAAGCACAAGATGGATGGATAAATAAAATATTAGATTTTGAATCTACTCAAGGTTCTGCATCAGGAACTGGTTTATCTAATTATGGTATTAAAAAAGATGTATGGGCTTCTAAATATCCTAAAATGTGGGAGGATGATAAAATTACAAAAGAAGAAGCAATAGAGTTTATTAAGCAAGAATATCTACCAAAAGTAAAAGATTATCCAGAAGAAGTACAAAAAAGACTTGTAGATTACGCTTATAACACAGGTAGAAATATTGAAGATGTTTTGTTACTAGCCTCTGGAAAAACAGATTTAAATTCTGTACAGAATAAAAATACAGATTTTAATTTGTTTAATAAAGAAAAAGCTAACATTATTAAAAATATGTCTGACCCTTCTTTTATATCTAAATTAGACCAAGCAAAATCTCAAATTTATCAAGACACTTGGAGCAAAAAGGGTACACCAGATGTTTTTGAGGCTACCTCTCTTCCAAGAATAAATATGTGGAATCCTAATGAAGATGTCATAAACATAAGTAGTCTTTCAAATCAACAATCTTCACCTACCCCTATAAATAATAACTCTTCTTTTACAGGAATTAACCTCCCTAAACAAAAAGATTTATCTTGGTTAAAACCTTTTACTTCTAAAACAAAAGAAGGACAAACAACTCCAACAGGAGTAAATTTACAAAGTAAACCTCCTCAACCTACTAATTGGGAAGGTATAGCTTCTACATGGATGGATATAAATCCTGATATTGATTCTAATATAGAACTTCAAGAGGAAATGTATGATTATTGGTTAGATAAATACCAATTTGGAAATCCAAAAGAAAAAAGTGAAGCTACTAAACAGTTTAAGAAATTATGGGGAACTTTTGGAGATGTAAAAGGTAATAAACCACAAGGTATAGCTAAAAACTTTAAAAATTGGAAACCTGATGATAAATCTACTTATGATGATTTAGCCAGACTTAGAGGTAATTTTATGGATGCTAAACCAGAAGCAAGGTATTTATTACCTATGACAGAATCGCAAAAATTTACATCAAAATCTAAAACCCCTCTAAAAGATGATGAAATAAAACTCCAATCAAGAATAAAAAATAAAACAGATAAAACAGCTTCAGATTTAAACATACCTCAATTTTTCCCTATGGGATTACCTGTAATAGGAGGTGAAGAAGCTGCTGCAAGATTTCAAATACCAGATAGAAATGTCCCATTTAGAAGAATATCCCCACAACAACAATTAAATGAAATAAACAGAAACACAAGAGCAGGATTGTCATTATTAGGAAATACACCTACAGATGTATCTAATATATCTAATCTCTTAACACAGGCTAATATGCAAGGTCAACAAGCTATTAATACAACTAATCAGCAAAATATTCAAAACCAAATGAATATAGACCAAATAAATACACAACTTTCAAGACAAAGAGATTTAGCTCAATTACAAGAAGATGTAAGATTTACAGAAAACATAGCAAAAAGAAAAGGATTAATGCAAACAGAAGCTAATATGAACAAAGCTGCGTATAATCAAAACTGGATGAATATACTTAAAGAACAAAGAGATAAAGACTTTGTAGAAAAAATCTATCCTTCTAAAGCTTGGGAAAATGTAAACTTCCAAATGTATGACCCAACTAAATATACACTTACTCCTAAAGAAAAGAAAGAAAAGAAAGAAGAAGAAGTAAAAAAATACGGAGGTAAAATTAAATTAAAGTCAAAGTCATCTAAATAACTAAAATACGTTAATTACTTGTTTTATTAACAAATAATACTTAAAATTGCAACAATGGGTAAAACAAGATATTGTAAAAAATGTAAAGGTCATTTTTTAATAGCAGAGCATTTTACACTAATAGATACAATGTTTAATTTGTAATAAAGATCAAAAAGACCATAATATGAACTTTTCAGTAGACCATAATCATAACACAGGAAAAGTACGAGGACTATTGTGTAATAATTGTAATGCTGGTATAGGCTTATTTCAAGATTCTATTAAAATTTTAGAAAAAGCATTGTTGTATTTAAAAAAATAAATATATGTATACCCATTTCACAACTCCTGTAAATACAACCCCTGTATACGAACCTCTGTCATTAGAGGTTATGATGCAGGGAAATAAAGCTATATATGAAAGAGGAGAAAAAAACTTTCAAAAAATACAAGGTTTAATAGATGCTGCTTATAATCTTCCTTCTTTACAAGGAAAAGATACAGAAGTAAAAAATAAAATTATCCAAAGCTACATGGATAATGTTGCTCAATTAGCTAAAGGTAATTTAACAGACCCTAAATCTGCTGCTCAAATAGAGAATTATATTTCAAGAGTAACAAGAGACCCACAAATAGCTAATATTGTTCAAAGAGCTACAATAGTAGGTCAAGAAGAAAAAAAGAGAGCAGAAGCAGAAGCTAAAGGAGAAACATATATATGCCCTGTTTGTGAAGAAGCTCAAGAATATTTAAATCAAGGTGTTTTTATTGCAGATAAAAAATTTAGTCAATCAGGGTGGATTAACCCTGATAAAGCTAAAGTGATTAAAGAAGCCAGAGAACTTTCTAAAAAACTTGTCCGTGACCCAGTTACAGGTTTAGTTAATGAAGTTATTCTCCCAGAAGATGTAATAGAAAAATATCAACTATTAACAGAAAATGACCCAAGATTTTTAAAATCTGATATGCACAGATTTCAAAAAAACACAAAAGATGTAGATTGGACTACACAAGGTCAAAACTTTATAAATCAACAAGCAGAAGTCTATAAACAAAAAGCATTAGAAGCCTCCGCCAATCAAGATGTAGAAGGTTATCAAATGGCTTTAAATCAATATAATAGACTTTCTCAATTATCTGACCCTTCATTAGTAGGAGAAGAATTAAAAGAACAATATTTTAAATCTTCTATGCTTGAAGACATAGAAAGAATAGGTTTTGCAAATGACTTAGTTTCATTTAAAGATTTTAAAGTAGACCCTATGGTCATGGAAGCTAAAAAGTTTGCTAATCAAAAAGCTCTTCTTGAAATGAAATTAAAACAAGATTCTGTAGATAAACTTGAACAAAAGAAACAAGAATTACAATACAAAGAAGATTTAAAAAGGGAAACTCTTTGGATTACAGGTAAAATAAAAGATTTAAATTCTGCCCCTTCTTCTGTAATAGAAGAACTTAACTCTTTACCTGAGACAAAAATGACAATTGATGAAAATACAGGCATTCCTGTAGAAACTTCTGCTGCTGTAGAGGATATTTTTATGAATAATGCCTTTAAAATTAAAATACCTTTACAGCAATTAACTACTACAGAAAAACAAAAACTTAGTGGTAAAGGGATAATTACTGAATCTGATGTTACAAGTAAAACAGAAACTAAAGAAGTAGAGGTTTTACCAGAATCTTATAAAAAAGTAGGTAATAAGATTTATTTATACTATCCAGGAAAAACTGAACCTGTAGTAAGGACTATACCTAAAACAATAGAAACCCCTAAAACAGTAGAAACTCCTCAAATACAATCAAATAACGAAGACCCTAATAGCTTCTTTAAATAACTATGAGCCAAACAATAAACACAACCAATTTTGATAAAGTTTATAAAAAGTTACAAACTTCTGGATACAAAGGTACTCAAAAGGATTTAATTTCTTTTATACAAAAACCAGAAGGTTTAACTAAAGTTTATAATAAATTAGGTGAAATTGGTTATAAAGGAACTGCTCAAGATTTTACTTCGTATTTAACACAACCTGTACAACTTGGAGATTTTCCTACACCACAAATACAAAAAGCTGCACCTGCTACAGCTTTAGATAATTTATTTGATGTATATTTTAAACAATTTGGAGGTATAAATAAAAACGATACAGAGAATTATAATAATCTTCAAGCTATAGAAAAAGCTTCTGCTAAAATTCAAGAAGTACAAGCTAAAATAAAAACAACAGATGATTTAAATTTATTTGCACAAGCTGATATTGAAAATCAAAAACAAAAATTAGCAAGATTAGAAGAAACTCAAAGTTCTCCTGATTATGCTACCTTACCTTATTCTTCTGACTTAAATACTGCAAAAGAAAAAAGAGATTTTCAAAAACAGTATAAGGAGTTGTCAATTAAAAATATTGAACAACAAACAAAAGAGTTAGAAAATACACAGAAAGCTTGGCAATCTCTTATGCAAGAGAAAGTAGGGATAGGTTATAACGAACAAAGTCTTAAAAAAGTAAAAGAATTACAAGCTACAATAAATGAAGACGATTTATTTAACACTGCTGTTGATGTCTATAATGTAGGTAATTTCTCTAAACAAAGAATATTAAAATCTTTGTATAATGAACAATTAGACAGAGAAAAAATGCAATCTCCTTTCTTAAAAGCAGAAGAAAGTAGTGTAGGATTAAGTCAACCTGAAAAAGACTTCTATATTTATAAAGGAGCAGAAATACAAAAACAATCTCTTGATTACTCTATTAAAAAAGAACAAGAAAAACAAAAAGAAATAAAGATAAGATTATTAGATTTTGAAAAACAAATAGGTAATAATCCTCCAAGTGATAAAGAAAAAGAATATTTAAATAATTTAAATTATTTACTTAAAGAGTCAATAAATAATGAAAAAGAGCAGACATTATTAAAAGATAAAATATCTATGATTGGAGACAAATATGGAAAATCTTTTAAATTGTATGAAGATGTAAAAAAACGTCAATCAGAAGGTTTAGAAAGTTGGTTAAGTCCAATACTAAAAATAACTCCTAATTTACTTATACAAGTTTCAAAATCCAAAAGTGCTGTAAAACAAATATCAGCATCTTTAAGAGGTGTTCCTGAAGAAGATATAGAAAAATACAGATTAAGTTACAACTCATTAATAAATGAAGATATTAATGCTATAGCTCAAAATAAATTTATATCTTCTTATACACCTACAACTTCTTATGATGAGGAATCTTGGAAAAATGAAACTCTTACATACATAAATGAAAAAGGAGAAAGAGTTTGGAATCCTACTATGATTTTACCTACAGCTTTAAAAATAGGTTTAGAGTCAAATATTATGGGTATTGGAGGAGCTGCTACATCTTTTGGTACAGGTATTACAAGAGGTATAACTACAGGTGCAGGTATGTATGTTCCAACTTCTATTTTATATGGAGGTGATATTTTTAATTCTTATAAAGAAAGAGGTGTACCTACTTCTAAAGCAGGGGTAATGACATTGACTTCTTTATTAGCAGAAACAGCTTCAGAATTAATTAATCCTGTGGAAGTTTCTATAGCAAAAGGTGATGGATTTAATCTTATTAATCTAACAAAATCTCAAGCAGGTAGAGAACTATATAAAAATACAGTAAGACAAATAACAGGTTCTGGTAAATTTGATAAATTAATAGACTTTTTAACTTCCTCTCAAAGACTAACTACAGAAGTTAGTAAACAAATAGGTTTAGAGTATGTAGAAGAATTAACATCAGCTTTAGCTACTTATATTCAAGAAAATACTTATAAGTCATATATTGACCCAACATTTGAAGTAGAAAATGAATTAAATCTTTCTGACCAGATTACTACTTTTGTAACTACTGCCGTAGGTATGTCTTTAATGGGAGGTTATCAAGGCTTTAATAAATTAAAAGAATATAATAAATCTGCTGCTTTTCTTGTAGGAAAAGACCCTCAAGTTTATATTGAGCAAATTAAAAAAGATTTAGAATTAGGAAAAATAACACCTGAAATAGCTAATGCTCAAATGCAAGCTGTTTCAAATGCTGATTTAACATATCAATTATTAAAAGAAGATTTTGATTATATAGATAAGCTAGTCTATAAATCTGGAAAACCTGTAGAAGATGAAGTTAAAGAAGAAAAAAAGTATGAGTTATTTAAACAATCTTACACTACAAAAATCTTACAGGATTTAATTCTAAGAGAAAAAGACCCTAAAAAACAAGAAGAAATTCTCAGTAAACTTGATGAATATCTTTTAGAATTTGAATCTAAGAAACAGACTGTATTAGAAACTCCTACAGAACTAACAGAATTAGAAAAATTAAATAATTATTTAAATTCGGAATTTTCTGAACAATATGTTAATAATTTAGGTGTACCTTCTACTATAAAAGATAATATTAATTTACTCCAAAGTAAATTAGAACAAGTAGAGGAAGATTTAAAACCTGTAATTCAAGAAAAAATTAATCTTCTTGAAAACAGATTAAAAGATTTAAACCAAATAACAGAAACAACTCCATTAACAGAAGAAGAATATAATAATTACGCTAAAATTCTTTTAGATGAAGATATTATTAATCAAGCAGAATACGACCAATTTACTCCAGAAGAGCTAAAAGCTGTAGTAGATGAATATATTAATAAACAAAACGAAGAACTTTCTGAATTTAATGTAGACTTAGAAGATATTAAATCTATAGAAGACCCAGAAGAAAGACTTCAAAAAGCTCTTGAATATAAAGAAGAACTTTACAAACAACCTAAAAAAGATAAACAAAAAGAACTAATTTCCTCTTATATAGATGAGTTAGAACCCCTTGTAGAACAAGTAAAGACAGAAAAATCTTTAAAAGAAAGAATATTACCTATATCTTTTAATGACCAACCTCTATACAAAGAAAATTATGTTATTCTAAAAGATAATTCTATTTGGAAAATAGATGATTTTGAAGACAATAGATTAAAACTTTCTTCTAAAGAAGGAGAAGCTATTCTTACCAAGAATCTTTCTGACCCATCTGATATAGTAGAACAACTCTCTCCAGAAGAAGCATTTTCAAGATTTAAAGAACTAGCAAGAAAAAAACAAGAAGCAAGAATTAAAGAACTTGAATCTAAAACTAATCTTACACCAGAAGAGTTAAAAGAACTTCAATCTTTAACACTTCAAAACCCTGTTATAGAAGAACTTGAAGAAGAAACTACTCCAGAAGATGAAGACAAATTAAATGAAGAAGTAAGAACATTTGAAAATGGACAAAAAGCATTAAATCCATTAAGAACTCAAGTATTAGGTAAAAAACCTCAACCACTATCTGTAGAAGAAAGATGGTATAACTTTTTATTCTTTCTAAGAGACCTTCAAAATAAAAATCCTTTTAAAACTTTTAAAGAATTAGGGTATACAGTTTCTATAGTTTCTCAAACAGAAATACCTTTTGAACAATTACCTCAAGGCACTAAAGCTCATATAACAAAAGCTTTTAATAAATCTTCTCAAAAAGATTTTAATTCTTTTTACCAAGAATATAGCAAAGATTATAAAACTCTTATAATTACAGATGAAAATGGTAAACCTGTATTAAAAGATGGACAGTATTTACTTTCTTTTTTATACAATGTAGAAAAAACTACAGATGAAGAAGGAAAAGATATATATAAATTTGAAGATAGTAAAGTAACAAGACCTTCAGAGGAACAACTTGCTAAAAACAATTTAGATGAATTATGGTTTCAAAACCAATTAAAAGCCCTATATAATCTAAAAAGAGCCACTGAAAATCAAACATTTGAAATCACTTCTATTTCTAAGGGAGTTTTAGAAGATAAATCTACAGAGTTTAAACAAACATCTACACTTACTAAAAATCCTGAAATAAGTCTTTCTATTACAGGAGCTGTACAAAATAAACCTGCTAAAAAAGGAACAGCTTATATTGATATAAATAGTACACAATACCTTCTTTATAGAAATTCTCTCCCACAAGACTTAGTAGACATTATTTGGATATTATCTCAACCTAACCCATCTAAATCTGATTTAGGTATTTATTCTACTTTACCTTCAGAATTACATGATTTTTATGACAGAGTTTCTCACATTAAATCATTAATTTATATAGGAGACCAATTAAAAACTAAAGAAGGTAATATAAGAAATGGATTAATTCTTGACAAAGAAACTAAAAAATGGTATTTAGATGGCGTACAAATAAACACCAAAGAAGAATTAACTCAAATTCTATCTAATAAGAGAATTAATATAGATAAAAACACCCTATTAAATTCTCAACCTTACCCTATTATCACTTTCTCCAATAATACATTTACCACTAAATATACCACCTATCCTAAATTCATTTCTGAAAATACACAGATAAAATATCTTTTAGGAGATGAGTCAAGAATCAATCCTTATATAGAATTTTCCTCTTCCCCTGAACCTCCTGTACAATTTGCTACACAAGAAGAAATGCAGGAAGTATTTGGTGTTTCTCCTGTTTCTAATGTAAAAGATAAAAAAGCTGATATAGAAATAGTGACAAATGGAGAATATTTAAAAGAATTAAATCAAGTATTTCAATCTCCTGCGGGTAAATTTGCTATTTTAAACAGAGAAAATAAAAAAGATTTTATTTGGTTTGATAATTTAAAAGATGCAGAATTAGCTGTTTTAGAAGGAGAACAAAAACCTGTAGAGCAAAAACCAACAATAGACACTTCTACTAATAATCAAACATTAGATGAAGAAGTTAAAAAACCTACAATAAAAAGAGTACAAAGAAATATCAAAAAAGGTTTAGAAGATAATAACACCTTATCTAAACTTAAAGTAATTGATAACAGAGCTAATCCTGAACAAATTCAAAAAGCTAAAGAGTGGTTTAAAACATCCCCTTTATCTAAGTTTGTAAATTTTCAAGAGTTTTTTGATATAGTAAATTCTGATGCTTATGCAGATTGGAGTTTATCAGGTATTAGATTATTTAATGGGGCTAATTATACTGATTTATATCATGAATCATGGCATGAATTTTCTCAATTATATCTAACACCTAAACAAAGAGCCAATATTTATAATGAGGTAAGAAATAAAGTAGATACAATTACTCTACCTAATGGAACAAAAATTTCCACTAAAAAAGCTACAGATTTTCAAATAGAGGAATACATAGCAGAGGATTTTAGAAAATATGTTCTTTCTGACGGTAAAAATATTTTAGATGGTAGATACCAAAGAAATTCTTTATTTAGAAGGATACTCAATTTCTTAAAAGAACTTTTTACTTCTAATAACACTTTAGATGTTGTTTATGAAAGACTTTATACAGGTCAGTTAAATAAATACAAAAGAAATCTCAATAATTCAGCTTTTAATATTCTCCAAAAGAATGTAGGAAATAATGAAAGAACTCTTGATTACAAAGAACAAAGAGAAGTATTTTCTAATATAGATGCTGTAATGGCATCGGAATTAGCTGAAAATAATTTACCTCCCTCTGTATTATTTGAAAAAGATACCAAAAATTTAGGTTTAGCTTATAACACTGTTTATAACAGAATGGTAGAGCAATTAGATAAACTAAATGAATTAACAGATGAAGAATTAGAAAAATTAGCAGATGTTTATAATGATTTAGCTTTCTTAACAGAAGAAGATGTTTGGAATCAAGTAGTACAAAAACATAAATCAGAATCAGATTTCTTAAAATTAGGAAATATTCAAATACAACTTGAAGACCAAGAATCTGAAAAAGTTAACAAGTTTGACAACAATGAGCAAACTAATGAAGAATCAACATCTTCTAATTTAAAAGATACTTTAGCTTCATTAAATGGAAATGAAATATCCTCTAAAGACAAAGCTAATAAAGAAACAATATTTATTGTAGGGACACTACCTAAATACGATAAAAATGGTAATCCTATAAAATTAAGATTGTTTCCTAATTATGAATATGCAGAACTTTTAGATTTTACAACAGCATGGAATACACTCTCTGGTACATTACAAGGAATAACATCTCCTTTACAGCAACACCAATTAATTAAAGAACTTTCTAAAAAGAAACCTTCTTTTAAACATGTATTAGAAAGAGTGCCTCTTATTTCTAATAAAGAACTTACTCCAGAACAATTAAAAACTCACATAGCATTTGTACAAGACCTTTCAAAACCTCTTGTAAGAATGTATGAAGTGCTTTTACAAAATAACAAAGACGGAATAACTGTTAATACATATCCATCTTCTATTACATCTATAACTAATGTAATTACAGAATTTAACAATAATTTCCAAGAAAAACCTTCTAAGTTTAAGAAATTAAACCCTAAAACACAGCTTTTAGAATTAGACCTTCAAGCTATTATTCCACATTTTGAAAAAGTAAATCAATCTAAAGAACTCAGAGAAGAATTTTTAGAAGTTTTAGGTGTACAATATTCAGAGGATGCTTTAAATTCTAAAGATTATCAAGACCTTATTAATAATAAGTTTCCTGATGATGCTCTTTATTACATTTATGACTATTTAAAACAAATACAACCTTATCTTGCAAAAAGACCAGATATTGACTTGTCTAAACCGTTTACTTTAATAGGTAAAGATTTATTAGATAAGAATAAACAACTTCTTGTAAAAGGTCAAAAACAAAGAAGAGATTTTTTAATTAATATAGAATTAGACAATTCTTATAAGTTTAATTCTGATAATGCTACAAATGCTAATGGAGATTCTGTTTGGCAAATTCAGGATTGGAATTATATTACTTCTACATTTTCAGATTTAAATAATTCTACGCTATATCCTGATTATCAGTCTTTAATAACTCAACCTCACCTATCAAGATTTAATATAGAGACAAATCCTATAATGAGAAGTAATCTTTACTTAAACTCATTATTTGATTTAAACCCTAATTCTGAAAACTTTGGTAAAAGAAGAATAAATCCTAATACAAAAGAACCTGTTCAGATTTCAGCTATTAATTATAATAGCTTAAAAATAACATCTACAGAAACAGCTTCTGTAGGATTAGTCACTACAGCCCTACCTAAATCAGATAAATTTCTACAAGATTTAAATTCCCTCTTGGTTTCGGGAATAAAAGAACACATAAGATATGGAGATAAATCTTCTTCTTATGGTACACTATTTAAAAACTTTGTTACTTCTAATTCATTCCTACCGTTTCACATAAATACTTTTAGCTCTCCATTTGTTTCAAATGGTGAATTTTCTCTACCTGCAAAAGTATTGCAATATTTTAAAGATATTATAATAAATGAATTAGTTACAATACATAATTCTAAAAACCATAAAAACATACTCCATTATTCTAATAAAGCAGATAACTGGCAAATATTTGATGGAATTAAAGGTTTTGATGAACTTCTTACATCTTTTAAAGAATCAATGGATAAAGAAGGGTTTACTCAAGATTTAATTCCTACATTAGTAAATATTAAATCTAAAGAGATAGAAAAGAAATTAGCTATTTATTTTGAAGGTCAGTATAAAACTAATAAAGACAGTGTTAAAAACATCTTTGATAAAATTAATCTGCCTGTAGAAGGTAAAATATCCCAAGCTCTTTTAAAAGAACATAATATAGATACACTTCTAAGAACTTTTACAATAAATAACTTTGTTCTAAATATAGAACATGCTTCTATAATTGCAGGAGATTTAAGAATGTATAAATCTGCTGTAGATGTATTTAAAAGACTTTCTGCTTATTCAGCCCCTAAAAATCTTTCTGTAGTAAATGATTTAGTACTAAGAAGTATTGAAAAATATTATCCAAGAATGTTAAGACCTAAGTTTTTAAATACTTATTTCCAAGAAACTAATATAGTAAATGTAGCTATATTTAAAGATGTAGATATTCCCTCTAAACTATTAACCCAATACCAAGATTATTTCAAAGAGAAAAACTACTCTTCAGAAGACATATCTAAAATCCTAAAAGCCTACACAGAAATGACAGAAGGTGATGGACAAGGATGGATAACTTTAGATGAATATAGAAAGTTTAAAATAATTCAAAAGAAATGGAGTACAGAACAAGAAAATCTGTATAAAAAAATAACTAATAATGAAGAACTTACTTTAGAAGAAATATCTTTCTTTCCTCCTATAAAAGCACAATATGGAGGGCAGCTTTTTACAGAAGAGTTAAATATCCCAGGATTTCATAAATTCTCATTAGTCCCTCTTATTCCACAAGCTATAAAAGGGACATCTTTTGAGGTAATTAATAATAATTTATTAAAACAAGATATTGGATATGCCTTATTTGGTTCAGGAAATAAAGCTTCTGCTATTTTAAATTCTGATAATGAATTTAATGATTTCTATTCAGACCAAAAACAAAGAATACCATTTGAAGGTAAATTACAAACTCAAAAAGTATTCTATAATTATTTAGGGGAACAAGTAAATATTGAACCAGAACCTAAGAAAAAAGTAACATTTTCTACACAGCTTAGAAAATTGCTTTTCTCTAACTTATTTGAGAACGGAATACCTATTGACTATACACAAGACACTCCTTGGGAACAATTAACAGAAGAAGAAAAACTTAAAAACTCTATATACTACAAAAACAAAGAGAAGTTTAGAGATATTCTACAAAAAATGTACAATTATCATCTAAACAAACTTTTAGATGATATAGGGGCTACATATACACAAGGAAAGTTTTATGATATAGACCAACAAAAACTGTCTAATCTCTTAACAAAAGAGTTTCAATCAAGAAACCTTCCTGATAATGCTTATAAAATCTTATCAACAAAACCTGATGGGACATTTAAATATCCATTAGATTCATCTATTATGAGAAATACAGTAGAATCTGTTTTAGTTTCTATAGTAGATAATAGGTTAAGAAAACAAAAAATAAATGGAGATGCTCTTATTCAAGTAGCTTCTTCAGGATTTGAATTAAATAATTTTAAAGCTAAAGAATATTCTAATGACTTAGCTACATATAGAAAAGTAGAAAGAAATGGAATACTTGTAACAGCAGCAATGCAAGTTAAAGTAGCTTTTAATAAACAATATTATCCCCTACTTAAACTAAAACATACAGATGGGCAACCTATCTCTAATTTAATCCGTTTAAATGAAGTAATTAAAGATGAAAATTGGTTAAATAAGGATAATAACAGAGACTTCCTCACTTTAGTTGGTGTGAGGATACCTGTACAAGGGCTTAATTCTCAAGAATTTATGGAAATATTCCATTTCTTACCAGAAGAATCAGGTTCTGTAATTATTGTACCTTCAGAAATAGTAGCTAAATCAGGTGGGGACTTTGATATTGATAAACTTTCTATTTTTAGACCTAATATATTTTTAAATAAATATACAGGAGAAGTAAAACTTTATAAAGAAACAAATTTAAAATTATCTAATATTAGTCTTAAAGATGATATTAAAACATTATCTAAAATACCAAAAGAAAAATTAGATAAATTTTACGAATTTAAAAAAGATTTAAAAAATCAATTAAATTACTTTAAAGAGCAGAGAGATTTAAACAAAGAAGATATAAGCAAAGTAAAATCCAGTATTAAAAAATTAGATGTAGAAATAGCTCTCTATAGAGAACAATTAGATGTTTTAGAAGAGGCTGAGTTTTTATTTTCAAACCCTGATGATATAAAATTAGTTAGTGAAAGAGTTTTAGATACAATAGGAGAATCAGGTATTTCAGAAGCATTGATTTCTTCTATAGAAAATACAAAACAAAGAATAAACCAAAAGATTTATGAAGCTGATGTACAACAGAAATTTTTATTAAATACTTTAAAGACCTCTTTAAACGATTTAAGAGAAGATATATCATACACAAGATTAGAAATAGGAAATGTTGAAAATATAATTAATCCTTTAAGAGAATATTTGGGCAATCTTCAAGAAATTGTATATCAATCTTCCACAATAAAAGCTTACGAAAATGAATTAATTTCTCTTATTAAAGAATCTCTTCAAGACTACAACAGATTTGGAGAATTAATTACACCTAACGGAACATATTTATTTGATAAAAAGAAAGAAGCCCCTATTTCTATTTCTGACATATTTACACATTCAGAGAACTTAAAACAATTCCAAGCAAACCTTGTAGGTAAGGCTACATTAGGTATAGCAGCAGTACACAATACTTTCTTTCAATTAATGCAAGAAGCAGGTATGTATTTAAATCCTACATATTTAAAACCTGTAAAAGACAAACTAAAAGAATATCCTGTAAGAATATTACTGCCACATAATACATATAATGGTAATATAACTCTCTCTAAAATTACATCTGCTGCACAACAATCTATTTCAGAAGTTATTTCTCAAATGATGAACGGTTATGTGGATGTAGCTAAAGGAGCATGGATATTTGATTTAGGATTAGTTAAAGAAGTAGCTTCTACAGCTCTGTTTTTAAATCAAGCAGGTGTACCATTAAAAGATATAGTTACACTTGTAAATACACCTGTAATTAAAGCCTATGTAGAAAATAAAATTAACTCTAATTCTGTATTTCTAAGAAACTTTGACCCTGAATCACAACTACAAAAAACTAAAAAAGCAAGAATAAAAACCTATCAAGAATTTGGAACTATCATTGATGAGGAAACAAATTTAGATGAATATATCCTTAATGACTTAAAAGATGTTACTAACATACTTTCAGCAACTCCATCTCAAATACTTTCACATTATATAGAATTAGAAAATCTTGCAAATCTCCATACATCCCTAATGAGAGGCTTAAACGGAGATACAAATAAATCTTCTTCTATATTTGATGCAGAATATTCATTTTATTCTTTCCAAGAATTACAATCATCTAAATTATACCCAAAAGATAAGGTAGAGTATATACAAGAAAAATCTGTAATATCTTCTTTTATTAATAAAGAAACAGGAGTAAAAAGACTGCTACCTAAACTTTGGAAACCTATTTTATCTCTTTCTGAAGCTCGTTCTATAAATGATTTTATCATAGACTCTTTATTAAATCTAAAAGGACTTAAAACAGAATATAAATACAATAACAGAGATAAGTTAATTAAATCATTTAAAAATGACTTATTCTTGTATATATTCCAAAACTATGCTACAGACCCAGAGACAAATAGCCTCTTCTCTTCTTCTTTATTTCCACTTTTTAATACAAAAACACCTAATAATATAAAAGAAAGATATACAAAATTCAAAGAAAAATATCCAAACCTTTTTGAAGAAAATACCTTCTTGAATAAACTTTCTTACAATCTTTCCAAGAAATCAAATATTGTTAATTTTGAGTTAAAAGTGTCTAAATTAGATAAATCTTCCCAAAATGAATTCACAGAAGCATTAGAAAAATTACTTGAACATCCTAATAAAGAAGTAAAACAATTTGCTAAATTTGTTATATATACAGGATTTATACAATCAGGATTATCTAAATCTTATTTATCTTATACCTCACTAATTCCAAATGAGTTATACACATCTCTAATCTCAGATGCTATTTCTCAATTTACTAAATTCTTAAAAACAAAAGAAGCTCCTGTATTCTTAAAGAATTATACACAAAAATTCATATTTAACAATCCTTCTTTTTTCCTAAACTTAAAAAGTTCTAATTCTGAACCTACAAGACTTAAAAATTATATAGACGCTTCAAAACCTTCTATATTTGTTCCTAATATGGAAGAAGACTATCAAAGAATTACAAAAGAAAAACAAGTTATTTCCCTCCCCACTCCTACAACAGAATTAACTTCTCAACAATCAGAAGTAAATACAGTAGAACAAATATATTCTCAATTAGGGGATAAAACCCAATCTCAATATGTTGCTTTACCAGAAGAATTAGGTTTAAAATATGATGGAAAAAACTTTTGGAATGAAATTGTTACAGAAGCAAAGGCATATTGGGAAAATGCAGCTCACCCAATTCTTATTGCTTTTAGAGGAAATAAATCTAAATCATTTTTAGAAAATTATAAAAATAATACATTAGGTAATCCTTTTGATTGGCAAAAATATGGAGAAATAGAAGCTACAAAAATGTTTATTAATTGGATTATTACAGGAAATAATTATAATGAACCTAATGCAACACCAGAATTTAGAAATCAATTAATCAGTGATTTTAAATCTGGTAAATGGAAAGGAAATACAATATTATATTATAAAGAATTAGGAAGACCCTCTCACGCTACAGCTTTAGATTATTTAATTAATCAGTATGATTGGAATAAACAACAACCTAATACCGTAGAACAAAATGTAAAAGGTATAGAGATTAACTCTTATCAAACAGGTTTAGGAAATGATTTAACTAATGTTCATTATGCAAATAGTCAATATCCTAAATCTAAATATCCTATTGTTCCAACAAATAAAGATTTAAAACTTACACAAGCTGCTAAATCTAAGTGGGGAGAATCTGTAGAAGCATGGTATAAATCAAATAATGCTCAAACTAAAGGTATTCCTGAAGGAGAGAAAGGAGATAAATACGATTTTGATTTAATGGCGGGTTTAATTACAGATAAACTTAATCAATATCCAAATCTTGTTCAAGAAATAAATGAAAAAGGAGGTTTAGCATTTTTACAAAAATCTACTCATACAATGGGTACAGGTAGATGGAGTAGTAAAAATCCTAAAAATATGTTTATGAATAGTCTTATTAAAGCATATAAAAATGTAGTTAAACAATCAGAAACTAAAGATGTAGAACAAAGTAAAGAAAGAATAAAAAAAGAATATCCTACTAATATAGAATTAGAAACTGTTGTTGGAACTATTCCTTCTATAAAACTACAAGAGATAACAAATTCTATATTTAATGAAACAGACTATGTTGATATTAAAAAAGGAGAAAATTATTCTGATACTGTTTACAATCTTTATGGTGGAGCTGCAAGTAGATATGTAAGTGATGCAAATTCAGAAATTGCAAAAACTGAAGGAAATTGGTTAAAATCTTTAGGTGAAAAAACAGCTAAAAGTTTTATTGATGATTATTTAGAATCTGAATTAGGAGAAGGAAAAACAATAAAAGAATATGCACAAGCATTGTTAGATAAAAATGTTAAATTAATTGATACTTATCAATTAGACTTATTTGGACAAGAACTTAAACCTAAAGATGTAGAAGTAAAACCTGAAATAACAGAAGAAGATAGAGATTGGACAAAAGAAGATAATAACTGTAATATACCATTCTAATGAAACCAGATAATTGCTCAGATAAAAAGAAATTCAAAACCTCACAAGCAGCTACAAAATCTGCTTTGAGGACAAAAGGTATTATAAATACATATCTTGATATATTAGACTATAATAAATTTATACAAGCTAATACAAATTGGTCTAAAGATGCTAAAGAAAGATTTGGTATAGAAGAACCTTTGTTCTATAAGGAATATAATTCTATGAAAGCTGTATTTAATATACAAGCTTTTCATAAAATAGATGCAGCTAAAGGTGTTTTTTATCCTGAAAATGAGTATTTGAGAAAAAATTTATTTCAAGAAGTTCAAATAGAAGATACAGAATTCATAAATGAAGAATCCAAAACAGAAGACATAGAAGAAGGTGATATTGTTATAGAAGAACCAGAAATTCAAGAAGAATTTGATGAAGTAGAAGATATTTTATATAAAATGTCACAAAAATATGGAGAAAAAATAACTATTGATGATTGGAATTCATTATCTTTGGAACAACAAGAATATTTAAGAGAATGTTATGGCTAAAAAGTGTTTAAATACATCCCTCCCAGAAGTAAGGGAACAACTTAATAAGTTATATAGAGAAGCAGGAGCTACAAATGTTATTGATAAAATAGATATTGATAATAGAGTAGCTTTATGGCAAGAAGCTAATAATACAGATGAATTTCCTGAAAATGTAGCTCAAATATATAAACCTACATTATTACAAAAAAATTTAATAGACCAAATTAGAGAAAATTTTGATGAATTAGGTGTTAAAACTCAAGATTTAGTAGATAATTTTGTAGAAGTATATAGAAAAGAAACATTAAATCTTGAAAATAATCCTTTATTACAAAGACTTAGAAATCAATTTGTAGCTCAAAATGGCTTAGAAGATTTTAAAGCCATAAGAAGTAGGTTAAATAGGGTAATAGAACAACTTGAAGATGAACAAAAATTTAAAAAAGGTTTACAATCTTTTGCAAAAGGTTTACAATCTATGAAATACATAACAGGAGTTATGTATGAAGACTTAAAAGCTATAAAAGTTGAAAAAACACAAATTACAGAAGAAGAACTTAAAAGAATATGGCAATATTTTAATATTGTAAATGAATTTTCGTCTCTTACTAAGAGACTTACAGAAGATGGACTTACTGCTGAGTTTTTAACAGACATAAATTCTGACCTTAATAAATCAGCTTCTATTATTTATTCTCTTAAAGAAGCAGGTGTTGTAGCAGCATTATCTCCTGAATTTAATAGTTTTAAAGAGAAAATAGACGAATATTATGAAAATAAGCTACAGGAATTAGAAACTAAAAAGAAAAATACTAAGAGCGATGCTAATAGAAAAGGTTATGAAAAAAGAATAAAAGAAATAAAAGCTGAAAGGGAGAAATATCAATTAAATTCTAATGAACTAATTAATTGGTTAAGGGGTGAAAAAGGTGATAGTTCTTTAATAGAAATGTTATCAAGGGCAGCTATTTTATCTTCAGACCCAATTGTATCTTCTTTTAAAAAGAACATTATAGATGAATATGATAAATCTAATAATGAAACAAAACAGTTTGCTATACCATTTCAACAAGAATTAGCTGTATATGAAAAAACATTACAGAAATATGGAATAGACTTCAGAAGAAATCCTGAATCTTTCTTTAAAGAACTTACTCAAGTAGTAGAAAGAAAGGATGAAAATGAAGATTATAGTGAATTATGGTATTTACATGAATTTACATCTCAAATATATACAGATAGGGATAACTTAGAAAAAGATGTAATATTAGCCCAAAAAGAATATAGAGAAGCTTTACAAAAAGATGAAAATGTAAAAGAAACCAAAAAGAAATTAAAAGAAGCTAAAAGAAAACTATCTACACATTTAAATGATTATTGGTTTCAAGAAGCTGCCCCTCAAGTAAATGAAAGGTATAAACTATTCGATGATGAAGTAGGTCAAGCATTAAAAGAAAGGATAGATGATAATCTTGAAGATATTCAAGATTTACAATATACAATAAATGACCAATCTATAATTGACCCTACAGCAGAAGAAAGAATACAATTAGACAATCTTTGGAGACAATATAATCTTCTTTCCTCTGAAAGAAATATGGATGGTACACATAAAATAGGTGTTGAATTATTAATTGCCCAAAGAGCTAAACAATATAAAGAAGAAACAAGAAAGTTTTATCAATATACCACAGACCAAAAAGCATTTGATAAAGCCAGACAAAAGTTTATTGAACAACTAGAATTTGAACAAAAAACAGAAGAAGAAATTGCTACACTTTTAGCTGAATGGGATAAACAAAATACTAAAAGAGAAGCTACAAAAGAATATTGGGACTTAATTAACCAAAAAACTATAGAGCTTAATAATTATTTAAATGATGTAAAAAAGAAAAGAGAACAGGCTTTAGAAAAACTAAAAGAAAATCCTAAGCTCTATTCTCAATTAAAAACATCATTTGATAATCTCTTAAATCTTTCAGAACTTTATCAAGAATTAAGAAAACAAACAGAAGGTTTAAAAGATGAAAGTAATGAAGTAGTTGGAAATCTTATTTCTCAAGAAAAAGCACAAGTAATTAAAGATGTTCAATTAAAAATTGAATCTACTAAATCAGCTTTAGAAAAACTATCAGGATTAACACAATCAGAACAAAAAGAACTTTCTGATTACTATAAACAAATTAAATCCAAAATCAAATTAAATCCTTCTCAACAAGATAGGTTTGATGAATTAAAAGATAAAAAAAGTCAATTAGGCATAGATAGTAAAACAAAAGATAAGATTGTAGAACTTATTCAAGAAATAAATGCTTTACAAACTAAAATACCTACTTCTTATTATCTTGATGCTTTTAATCAGCTTTCTGTAGATGTTAAAATAACAGAGGAAAATGCTGATGAAGTAATTAATTCTCCTACACTTAATACACTTTTAGAGAATGATATATTTGAAAAATGGTTTAGAGATAATCACATAAAAGTATCTAAATTTAACCTTAATACTAAAGAATATGAGGAAAAATGGGAAAGATTAAACTTTTGGACTGCAACTATTCCTTCTGTAGAGGAATTTATTGAAAACAAACCATCAAGAGCTTACACTAAAAGGGAATTAAAACCTGAATATATTATTAAAAAAGTAGAAGGTTTTACAGTAGATAATAAAGGTAATTGGCTTCCTAAAGGATATAATAAAAGAAACGAATTAATAGCAAAAGATGATAAATACTTAAATTCTGAATACTATCGTCTAAAAAATGCTACAAATGAATTAGAAGCTACAAAATTTAAAATACTTGAATTAATTAAGAACAAGCAACTTGAAATTCAAAAAGAGCAACCTGATGGTAATAAAATATGGCTAAGAGTACCTTCTGTAGAAAGAAAAACCCAATCTTTTTTACAATCCTTATTCTCTCAAGATGCTGCAAAAAAACTAAAGGAACTACCTTCATTTATCTGGACAAAACTTAAAGACAGCTTTAAAATAAATGAAACAGATATAAATGATGGCACATTAAACGCTAACACTATAACTAAATCTGTAAAAACAGATTATTATGGAAATCAATTAATCACTGTACCTATAAGATTTATAGGAACTTCTATACCTGTAGAAAATATATCCCTTTCTCTACCTTCTAATGTAGTTTATTATGCTTATTCATTAAACCTTAATAGAAATCTTTCTTCTTTAATACCAACAGCAGAATTTCTTAAACAAATTTTAGAACAAAATAAACCTGTAGAAAAAGGTAAAGCATCTTATATTAAAACATATTCAAGGAAATTAGGGGGATTTATAAAAAAACCTGTAAGTGTTAAATCTGAATCTAATACGAGATTAGCTCAAATACAATCCATAATAGATAATGACTTAAAAGGTCAAACAAATGTAATACAGTGGGATAGATTTGATAAATTTATGGAGTTTGGATTTAATTTAGCTTCTCTCCCTCTTGTAAAACCCACAGGAGGTATTGTAAACTGGTTTACAGGTAAATTTAACCAAGCTTTTTTAGGTTTAGAAGGGGTTTATTATTCTATTCCTCAGTTTGTACAAGGAAATCATGATTTTCTAAAGAATTATTTTCCCACAATGTTAAAAGACTTATACGATAATAAGTTAGGAGAATATTCATTACAAACACAACTAATATTAAATTTTGACCCTCAACAAGATTATCACACTTTAGATAGATTTGATAAAAAAGGAGTATTAGCTTATGGATTAAGGAGGTTTATGATGTCTATACGAGAATATGGAGAAAAAGAAATAACGTATTCTACTTTAGTTACTATGATGAATAATGAAATGGTAAAAACTAAAGACGACTCTTTAATTCNNACTAAAAAACGGACTACTTTCTCTTAAAGATGATGTTCTTTTAACAGACCAACAACTTTCTAATTTTAAGAATAGAGTTAGAACAGCTCTTCAAATAGCACAAGGTAATTATGCTAAAATAGATAAAACCCACTCAGAAAGATATACCTTAGGTAGAATAGCTTTCTTTATGAAAAAATACCTCATACCTTTATATATAAGAACTTGGGGAGATAGAAGCAGAGATATATCTACAGGAATTAGAGATGAAGGATATTACAGAAGTGCTTTAAAGCAATTCTTTAGATTTTTTAAAGATGTATTTACATCTCTTTATAATAAAGAAAACTCCATAACTCCAATCACTATAGAAGAAAAAGTAAATTTATATCAAGCTACTCTAATAACATCCTTATCCATATTAAATCATGTTATAGGTAGTTTTATTATGCAATCTGTAGGAGGAGATGATGAAGATGACCTAAAAAGATATAAATTGGTCTCCTTACTCCCTTGGCAAGTACAGTATTTATACCTTCTTATGTATAGATTTGTTTCAGAAATTGAATCCCTTACACCATTTGGAGGATATAATGAAATTATGAGAAACCTTAGAGAGCCTTTTGGTGTAATCCTATCTCCTTTAAGAAAAGGATATAAATTAGGAGAATCTGTTTTATATGAAACTTTAGACCTTTTAGCAGATATATTTGATAATGAAGACATTAGACCAAAACCTGTTAAACTTAGATATGAAGACCAATATAGTAAAAGATACCAAGAGACATTTGGTACAGATAGAAAATTATATATAAATGCTATAAAACTATCAACACCTTATGATGATGCTATTGTAGACCCTGCTAACGCTATTGTAAACTATACAACAGCAGCAGAAAGAATAAAACAATAAAATTTGTTAAATTATTTGCTATTGTTATTTCTTTTCTTTACTATTGCAGTATAAATAAAATATATGGATTCAACACAAATTACAGGGTTTGATGTACCTAACACAACATCGGAATTTAAAAATCAAGAATTATCTTTTGGACAAAAACTTGTAGGGCTTACTTTTAATCCTTCTGGAGACCCAAAAGTTAATAGGATTAAAGAATTAGCTGCTGAAATGGCTGACTTAATTACAGAAGTAAATAACCAACAAGAAAGTTCTTATTTATCTTCTACATTTTATGGTGGTGCTGTAAGGCGCATTCTTGATGCTCAAATGTACAGTGTAAAGTTTCTCACCAATAAATATTAAAATATGGAAAAAGAAATAAGTGAAATTATTGAAAAACAACTGCCTAAACAAGTAGGAGAAGTTTTACAAAAAAGACTTTCCGAACTTGAAAATAAGGAAAAAGAATTAGAAGTCTTAAAAAAGAAAGTATCCAATCTTGAAATTAGTGAAAAAGAAAAGATTGAAGAATTAAATAGACACATAGATTTAGATAAAAAACTATCACAAATTTCTCAAAAAGAGGCAGAACTAAATCAAAAAGAACTAAAACTTAATAACATTATTCTTGAACACAAGCTTGAGGAAGCTAATAAAAGAGCTGAATTAGTAACAAGTTTTACACATGGATTAGTTAGAAATGTAGAAGTGAGAAAAGAGATTTTTGATAGTAAATCATCATCTTATACGGATTCTAATGGAGTTTGGCATTATCCAAATACAACATTATCCTATAACGAAAAACAAGTAAAAGAATAATATGGAAAAAACATTAGTAAACACAGATGCAAATGGCGCATCCAAAAATGTAAAAGACATTGTATTTTGGGGGAACGGAGATACTTTCAAACTTATTAGCAAAGCATCTTCAGTAGCAGAGGGCTGGATGAAATCTACAAAAGCTATGGAAATAGAAGGAGTTGGATGTGTAGTACAAGTAACTACACAACAAGGAAATAATGTAGCAGAAGCTCTTACATTTGTCNNTAATATGGAACAACAAGTAGAATATACAACAACAGAAAAACAACCAGAAATTCCTATTGATTTCTTGGTGCATCCAGATGCAGATATTACTCTAAAAGGTTATGAATTTATCACTCTTAAAAGAGAAGCAGATAAAATGATGAATGTTGTATCAGTGGTATCTAATGTAATGAATAGGCTTGTACAATCAGGTAAAGCAAAACCTGTATATAAAGAAAATATTAATGAACAAGGATTTCTAAAAAATCCACAAGAGTTTTGGTCTCCTACTGAAAAGGTTGCTGAGTGATGTTTTCAGAACTTGATGTAGAGAACAAAGGGATAGCGTAAAAACTATCCCTTTTTTAATTTCTCCCATTCATCTTTATAAATTAAATCTATTTCTTCTATTGGTGCATATTCTTCCATAGAAGTTAAATGCCAAACATTTCCCTCACATATAGGGCATTGGTATGTTCTAATTTCTTTAGCCCATTTTTTACCTTTTCTTTTTCTTTCTTTAAGAATAGTAAGAGCTATTTTCTTACTATATTGCATTTTTCTACACATTTCATATATTATATTTTCTTGTTAATTGTTTATAAAAACTGTTTTCTTTGGCGTTATTAAATTCATTCATAGCCCCACAAAAATGAATAAGTTTTAAATCTTCATCAGGTATTCTATCTGTATGTATAAAATCCCGCCAATATTCTTTTGTATCTTTTCCTAACTCTTTTACAGGAGCTATATAATTTTGTAAATCTAATTGTTTAACAAATTGATTTAATCCTCTAAATGATTTCTCCCAATCTGTATTATTTTCATCTATTTTAGAAGCCCAATTATAATATATTTGACTTAATTTGCTTTCTTTAGGAGCTTTAATTACATTAGCCACTACACCTAAATTATGAGGTCTAAATACATATTCTGATGTATAATCAAACTCTTTAAGAAAAACTACATCTAAATCTATATGTACACCTCCTAATACTCCTAACATTTTAGCTTTTAGTTTTTCAGCTATACCTCCAAATTTAAAATTAGGATTACCTCCCATCATATTTTTATAATAATAGATTTCTTTTTCATCCATTATTTCTCTGGCATCTCTCACTTCACATTCAGTAGTGATATTTTTATCAAAACTGTAAATAATTAAGGAGTGCCCAAAACTCTGAACACTCCTTATACACAATTTATGAACATCCCAAAGATTACCATTAATCCATAATGAATATATTTCTTTATTGTTCATAGATATTATGACTAGCTTTTAAATGATTTTTATAATCTGTTCTAATTCCTTCTTCTTCCTTTAAATATTGCACTCCCCAATTATTGTTTCTATTTTCTATACTCATTCTATTTTTAAAGTTTTTATATCTTTCTACCATATAATCTTCATTTAAAAATTTCATGTGTAATAGATTATATCTTAAATCTGAATATTTAAGTTCTCCTACAGGTTTTATACTATGTGCGCCTGGAGTATAATTAATTTCTTTGATTTTATTACTGTTAAAACAAACAAATTTATCATAATGTACACTTCTTACTCCATGTTTTATTTTACTAAAATCAGTTTCATTGTTTACATTACACATATTATATCCACAAGATTTAATTAAACTTACATATCTTTTATCTTCTACACTAAGATTATGTTCATTTATATCTAACCATTCATCTACATCACATACTATCACCCAATTTTCACTACCTTTCCAACAGTTATTCTTAATTTCTAAATACTTACTATCTTTTAATTGACCTTCTGTATTATAAGGAATAACTCTCATTCCTAAGTTTTTAGCTAATTCTGCACTACCATCATCACTCATGTTATCATAAACAGTAAAATTAGCATTAGGAAACCTATCTTTATACCATTTATGAAATTGTGGTAATAGTAATTTCTCATTCCAACAAATTGTAAATATTTCTATATTCATTTAGTATTTATAAAATAATGACTTAAATTTCTTGTTCCTTTCTTGTGTTTAAAACCAAAAGATTTCATTTTATTAATCACATCATTTTCATTTACATTTCCCCAAGGAGGTGTATGACATTCAGTGAACTACCCACCCACAGCAGAGCTGATGGGTTGGGCTTCAGGAGTCAACACTCCGAGCAATCTCGGCAGTTCGTCCTGATTTTTAAGTCTGTGTTCCTCAGACAAATTATTTTTTAAAGCAAATGATTTAATATTTATGGCAGCATTAACA
>JRYE01003857.1_pt1 | contig 91539 bp, 83 predicted proteins | sample 235321 | NCBI WGS metagenome assembly JRYE01 (sample SAMN03074214, study PRJNA261473) | activated sludge metagenome | biome: Common Effluent Treatment Plant; feature: Wastewater; material: Activated sludge; isolation source: activated biomass in a lab-scale reactor treating industrial wastewater at... | reverse complement strand
CAATTTGCGACTGGGATCAGCGCTTAAGGTTGTTTTTCCGGTTCCGCTAAGGCCAAAGAAAATGGCTGTATCACCATCATGCCCCATATTGGCACTACAGTGCATACTCAGCACATTTTTTTCTTGTGGTAAAATATAATTGAGAATAGAAAAAACACCTTTTTTGGTTTCGCCGGTATAGCCCGTTCCGGCTATCAAAATCATTTTATGTTTAAATGACACGATAGCTGCATTTTGTTGTCTTGTACCACATTCTTTTGCATCCAACTTTAATTCCGGAGCAGAAAGAATATGCCATTCCGGTTCAAAATTTTCCAATTCGGCTTCTGTTGGCCTCAAAAACATATTATATGCAAACAAATTTGTCCAAGGTTTTTCATTTACAATACGAATATTTAAACGATACCTTGGATCGGCACAGGCATAGCAGTCTCTTACCCATAGTTCAGGCAAATTGTTGAGATAGTCCAACATTTTCTGATACACGATATCAAAATATTTTGGCTCAATGGGAAGATTGAAATCATTCCAGTTTACGGTGTCGGCAGTTATCTCATCCTTTACGGTAAATTTGTCTTTGGGCGATCTTCCCGTAAAGGCGCCAGTTTGTATAACCAGGGCACCTGTATCGTTCAATACACCTTCACCTATACGAAGGGTATCTTGTACAAGCTCTTCGGGTGATGATTGATAATGGATGTTTTCTGTGTTTTTAAGACCGGTTTTTAGCAAGTTTTTTGTTGAAATAGAAAAAGCAGGAGTTGACATAAAAGCAAGCAATTTGTTGAAGGCACAAAGGTAAGGAGCAAATGAATTTATAAACAAACAGCCGTTTGTAAATCAATTTTGATTGTGCTAAAAAAAAGGATAAAATTTGCTACAAACTCAACTTTTTATTAAGTTCATCGGTTCTTTATGAATGGTTCTTATATTTAAGGCTGTTTATTTATTAAATTCTAAACTTTATATTATGAAATTCTTGCCATTAAACCCACAAATTTTTATCAAAAATCGGGAAAGGTTTACCAGTCGGATGCAAAAAAATTCTATTGCCATTTTTGTAAGCAATGATGAAGTGCCCGATAATGGAGATTCCATCTACAAGTTCAAACAAAACAGTGATGTTTATTGGTTGAGCGGCATTACTCAGGAAGATTCGATGGTTATTTTATTCCCCGACAATCCGGACCCAAAATACCGCGAAGTACTAGTGCTGGTAAGGCCCAATGAACTAAAAGAAAAATGGGATGGTAAAAGACTTCGTGTAAAAGAAGCGCAGGCAATTAGTGGCATTCAGACGATTGTATGGTTAGACAGCATAGATGGATTATTGCAACCCTGGATTCATCTGGCAGATTGTATTTATCTGGATAGTAATGAGAATGACCGTAAGGCCAGTCTGGTGCGCTCCCGTGATTACAGGTTTATTGATGAAATGAAAAGCCGATACCCGCTACATCAATATGCAAGAGCAGCAAAATTGATGAAAGAGCTGCGTGGAATAAAAACTGCAGAAGAAGTTGAAGTATTACAAAAGGCTGTTGATATTACCGAAGTTACTTTTCGCAGACTGCTTCAATTTATCAAACCCGGGGTGATGGAGTATGAAATTGAAGCAGAAATTTATCATTCATTCCTTTCGCAAAGGGCCACTCGTCCTGCTTATGGAATTATTTTAGCGAGTGGCGATAATGCCCGTATTCTTCATTATGTAAATAACAATGCGGAATGTAAGGATGGTGATTTAATCCTAATGGATTTTGGTGCCGAATATGGAGGCTATTGTGCCGATCTTACCCGTACGGTTCCTGTAAATGGAAAATTTACCCGCAGACAACGTACCGTTTACAATGCCTGTTTGCACTTACACGATTATGCCAAAAGCATTTTAAAACCCGGTATTTCAATTGTGGACTATACCGAAAAAGTAGGTGAGGAAGCTACACAGCAGTTTTTGAAAATCGGTCTTTTGAAAAAATCGGATGTGAAAAACGAAGACCCAGAGAACAGGGCTTATCGCAAATATCTTTATCATGGCATCTCGCATCATTTAGGTATAGATGTACATGACCTGGGTACCAGAACAGAACCTGTAAAACCCGGTATGGTGTTTACAATAGAGCCCGGCATTTATATTGAAGAAGAAAAAATGGGAATAAGAATTGAGAATAACGTTTGGATTACCAAAAACGGTAACAAAGATTTGTTTAAAAACATTCCTATTACGGCCGAAGAGATTGAGGCTTTGATGAAGAAATAGATTTATTTTGCTGCATGAAGCAACTACCCAATTTTTTTACACTGCTGAATCTGGTGTTTGGCTGTTTGGCCATTGTATTTATTTTACAGCAAAATGTTTTACTTCTTCCTTTGGATGGTGATGGTAATATTGTGGTAACGCCTCAGCAGCTTCAAAATACACCGGAGCAAATCTGGATGGCTTCATTATTCATCGGGCTGGCAGCGCTTGTTGATTTTTTAGATGGCTTTGTAGCCCGCCTTTTCAAATCTACTTCTGAAATGGGGAAGCAATTAGATTCGCTGGCAGATTTAGTGAGTTTTGGAGTAGCACCCGGTTTGATTGTTTACCAGTTTTTGAGATTGAGCTATGCTCAGGCCGGTGGTGGGCTGGATACATCAGTAATTTGGCTGGTGCCTGCTCTTTTGTTGCCTTGCGCTGCGGCATGGCGCCTGGCTCGTTTCAATCTCGATGGCAGTCAGTCTTTTTCGTTTAAAGGAATGCCAGTACCTGCAGTGGGATTGTTTTTTGCTTCTTTACCGCTTATATATTGGAATGTAAATGAACAATGGGTTGTCAATCTTTTGCTCAATAAATGGTTTTTGTATGGCTTGGTTGCATTGTTTTCATGGCTCATGGTGTCGAGCCTGCCATTAATGGCCTTAAAATTCAAAGATTATAGTTTAAAAAATAACCTTCCCAAATATATTTTGGCATTGATTGCAATGGTCGCAGTTGTTATTTTAAAATGGTTTGCTATTCCGGTTATACTGCTGGCTTATGTTCTCATATCTTTGCTGTTCAAAAGCAAAACAACATGACCTACACAGTACATATTAAAGTAATGCCGCATAAAGAATTGTTGGACCCACAGGGAAAAGCGGTAATGGGTGGCTTAAAAAATTTGGGATTAGCAGGTGTAGCAGATGTAAGAGTGGGTAAAAATATTACGCTCCAAGTAAATGCTGATTCGCCTGAATTGGCTAAAAGTATTGCCGAAGAAGCAAGTAAAAAACTTTTGAGTAATCCGGTAATGGAGTATTTTGAAGTTGCAGTGATGTAAGTGTGTAGGCGTAAACCAATATTACGCTTTCAATCAACCCATCAACCATACAACCTATAAATATTATCCTTATCACTTCACCCTCAAACCGCTCCCTTGCTTTACCTCGTTCCTACACCTATTGGTAATTTAAAAGACATTACACTGCGTGCATTGGATGTATTGAAGGAAGTGGATGTAGTGTTGGCAGAGGATACACGTACCAGCTCCAAATTATTGAATCACTACCAAATTCACACACCGCTTACACCTTATCATCAGCACAATGAGCATCAGGTATTGCAACATTTAATAACACAGTTGCAGGCCGGCAAAAAAATGGCATTAATAACTGATGCAGGCACACCCGGAATTTCAGATCCTGCATTTTTACTTGTAAGAGAATGTATTAAAAATGAAATAAAAGTAGAAAGCCTGCCTGGTGCTACGGCTTTTGTACCCGCATTGGTCAATAGTGGTATCCCTACCAATCGTTTCTTGTTTGAAGGATTTCTTCCGCTAAAAAAAGGAAGACAAACCGTTTTAAAACAATTGGCAACTGAAGAAAGAACAATGATTTTTTATGAGTCTCCCATGCGATTAATGAAAACACTGGAAGATTTTATTCAATACTTTGGTGCAGCCAGGTTTTGCTGCGTGAGCCGGGAGCTTACTAAAATGTTTGAAGAAAATAAAAGAGGCACCTTGCAAGAAGTAAAAGAATATTTTTCAGAAAAGCAGGTGAAGGGTGAAATAGTAATAATAGTGGCAGGAAAAAGTGAAAAATAATATTACAATTTTTGCCATTACGCAATAAAAAAATGCGCTTATCAACTTTGTTTTATCCATAACAACTCATTTACGATATTTACCGTCCTTAAATGAAATTTGAAATGATGAAAATTTTATTGACCGCTTTAGGCTTTTGTTTACTTACTCAAATGCAGGCACAGCCTGATCGCTGGCAGCAACGTGTAAAGTACACGATGAATATTGATATGAATGTGCAAACCAATCAATTTCAAGGGAAACAAAAATTGGAATACTGGAATAATTCTTCCGATACCCTGACACGGGTTTTTTATCACCTTTATTTTAATGCTTTTCAGCCTGGCAGTATGATGGATAACCGCAGCCTTAGACAAGGAAATATAAAACGTGGCAGCACACCCGATTGGGATCCCAGGGTAAGAGACAGAATTCAAAATCTGAAACCGGATGAAATTGGTTATCAGAAAATTTTATCGCTTACCATGAATGGAGTGGCACAGCCTTACAAAGTAGATGAAACCATACTTGAAGTAAAACTGACAAAGCCGATACTGCCAAAATCAAAAGTTGTTTTTGATATGGTTTTTGAAGCACAGGTGCCGTTTCAAATTCGCAGAAGTGGAAGAGATAATCCCACAACAAAAGTACGCTATTCAATGAGCCAGTGGTATCCCAAAATGTGTGAGTATGATTATGAAGGATGGCATCCTACACCTTATGTGGGTCGTGAATTTTATGGTGTATGGGGCGATTTTGATGTTAGTATTTCAATTGACAGTAAATATATATTGGGCGGAACCGGTTATTTGCAAAACGCCAATCAGATAGGATATGGATATGAAGACGAAGGCGTAAAAGTGAAAAAGCCTCTTGGTGGTAAGTTGACCTGGCATTTCGTAGCACCCAATGTACATGATTTTATGTGGGCCGCAGACCCTGATTTTATACACAAAAAACTGAAAGCAAGAAATGACCTTACTTTTCATTTATTGTACAAGACTACGAATGCAACAGCAGTATCTTGGGAAAAAATATTGACCGATGCTGACAAGGCATTGCCTTTTATTGAAAAAACATTTGGTGCATATCCATATAAGCAGTTTTCGTTTGTACACGGTGGCGATGGTGGAATGGAGTATCCCATGGCAACACTTTTATCAGGCCCCGGGGCATGGTTGCACGAGTGGCTGCACAATTTGTATTATGGTATGCTTGTCACCATTGAAGGCTATTATCCCTTGATGGATGAAGGCTTTACTTCCTATGCCGAAGACAGAGTGCAGGCTTTTCTGGATAATGCAAGCGGATTTCCTTATGAAGGAAGTTACAGAAGCTATTACGCATTGGTAAAAAGCGGAAAGGAGGAACCATTGACAACTCATGCCGATCACTATAATACAAATTATGCTTACAGTATTGCATCTTATTCAAAAGGTGATATTTTTCTGGCACAACTGGGTTATATAACCGGAGACGCAGTAAGAGATAAAATATTACTGGAGTATTACCGGCTTTGGCGTTTTAAACATCCTAATATTTCCGACTTTATAAGAGTGGCAGAAAAAGTAAGCGATATGAAGCTGGACTGGTATAAAGAGTATTGGGTAAGTTCTACTAAAACAATAGATTATGGCATCGATAGTTTATGGGAGGCAGGCGGTAAAACAAATATCAGGTTATCCGATATTGGCCTTATGCCTATGCCGTTAGATGTAATGATAACATTTAAGGATGGGGCCAAAGAGATGCACTACATACCTATGAACCTGATGTATGGAGCCAAGCCGGTGGAAGATCCTTCGGTTTCAAGAAAAGTATATGAACCGTGGAAATGGACCAGTCCCTATTATACTATACAAACGGATAGAAAATTTGCTGATATAGCAGTAGTTGAAATTGATCCCAGCCAGCGCATGGCAGATGTAGAGCGGAAAAACAATAAGCTGGAATTGAAATGGTAGGCTAAATTCAAAAAATTTCAAAGCCCCGAAGATTTTTTCAACGGGGCTTTTTTCTGCAAGAAATTGAAATATTATCTGTTTAAATACAACAAATATTTTTCCTTAAAATATGCTTCAGGAAAAAGCTCCGCAATTTCCATCATTTTTGGTCGGGTATTACTTTCCTGTATTTCCGCTGCCAGGTCGCCGCCTTTTAAACAAATTAAACCGGGTGTATATGATTGTTCCTGCACAGTAGCGTTCTTTGTTTTTAATAAAGGTTTGCTCCACCTCCACAGCTCTTTTAATGGAGCAACTGCACGAGAAACTACAAAATCAAATTTCCGGTTTTTGATATCTTCAATACGGCTATGAGCCGTAGTTACATTTTGCAAACCGGTTTCTGCCACTACCGCTTCAACAATTTTTAATTTTTTTGCAATACTATCCACCAAATGAAATTTCACATTTGGAAAAAAGATGGCAAGCGGAATGCCCGGAAAACCACCACCGGTTCCCAGGTCAACGATTTCGGTACCATCGCTAAAAGAAAAAGCAGCAGCAATACTTAAAGAATGAAGCACATGTTTTTCGTAAAGGCTGTCAATATCTTTTCTTGAAATGACATTTATTTTTTCATTCCATTCTTTATAAAGCGGCCCCAGCTTTTCAAATTGCTGCAATTGATGTGCGGTAAAATCTGAAAAATATTTTAAAATAATCTCCATTTAAGGTTATGCATTTTCAATTAACTCCAGTGTTGTTTAGGTTTTTTCCAAAGTGCCGGAGCAAAGATGAGATAATAAAAAAACATCCACATATCCAGAAAAACAAACCATGGCCACAAATCTTTTTCACCCATTTTCTTCATAGACTTATAAAGCATAAAAGCCTGAATGAGGAAGCGAAAACCAAATGCAACCAACACCCATTTCCAGTCGAAAAAAATAATGGCTGCTGCAAAAAGCGGGTAGTAAATAAACTGGGTAGCAAAATATAAACCCAGCAAAAATTTATGCTTTGGTTTATAATATTTAGCTGTGGTATAGTGCCTTGATTTTTGTCGCAGCCAACCATTCCAAGTAGTTTTAGGAACAGAACGAGTAATGGCGTCGGGGTCAATAACTACTGCTGTATTTTTTTTATTTCCGGTTTTATTGATAAACAAATCATCATCGCCACTGGGAATGTGATTGATGGATGAGAACCCTTTGTTCTTAAAAAATAAACCTTTTTTATAACAAAGATTTCTGCCTACGCCCATATAGGGAATACCCGCAAGTGCATAAGAAAGATATTGCAGTGCGGTATGAAAAGTTTCAAAGCGAATCAGTTTATTGAGCAAACCTTTCTTTTTATGATATGCACCATAGCCCAATACAATCTCCGTTTCATCGGAATAGGCATTTTGCATTTTTTCAATCCAATGTTCGCTGGATGGTACACAATCAGCATCTGTTAAAAGCAAAATTTCATACTTGGATTCTTTAATGCCAATAGAAAGCGGATATTTTTTACCTGCAATCAGCTTGGCCTCCTGTGTCAGTTCTACTACATTCAGCGATTTAAAAGTTTTTTTTAGTTCCTGAAGTATGTATTTTGAATCGTCTAATGAATTGTCGTTAACCACCACTACTTCATAAGTGCTGGGATAAGATTGTACGAGTACACCGGGTAGATTGCGAGCCAGATTTTCATCTTCATCTCTTGCACATATTATTACAGATACAGGATGTTGCTGCGTTTGTTTTTTTTCTTTGATTTTGTAAAAAGCAATACGACTAAAAAACCAGGTATAATAAAATACCTGAATAATGGTTACGGCGGCAAAGGCGTAAAATAAAATTTCACCCCAATGGATAGATGGCATAGCGGCAAAAATAAGCGATATGCAAGCTGCAAAAAATGCTTGTAAGTAAGATGTGGGCAACCTGTGGCAAATATTTTCTACTTAGCCTATCACCTTGTACCTTGCGGCTTTTATAGATTATGGCTGATTTAGCATTTCAATTACAACATCAGGATTCAGGTTCAAAAGCCCGCACCGGAAAAATTTCAACTGATCACGGAGAAATTCTAACTCCCATTTTTATGCCTGTGGGTACAGTGGGTAGTGTAAAGGCGGTAACGCAGCAGCAACTTTTACATGATGTAAAAGCGCAGATCATTCTTGGCAATACATATCATCTTTATTTGCGCCCCGGCTTGCAGGTATTGGAAGCAGCAGGTGGTTTACACCGCTTCAATGGTTGGCCAAAACCAATATTGACTGACAGTGGCGGCTATCAGGTTTTTTCTTTGGCAGGCACCAGAAAAATAAAGGAGGAAGGCGTCACCTTTCAGTCGCATATTGATGGCAGTAAACATTTGTTTAGTCCGGAGTATGTAATGGACATACAAAGAACCATTGGCGGCGATATCATCATGGCATTTGATGAATGTCCGCCCGGCGGCAGCGATTTTAAATATGCCGAAAAATCTATGCACCTAACACATCGCTGGCTCGATAGATGTTTTAATCGCTTTAATGAAACCCAACCCAAATATGGTTATACACAAAACCTGTTTCCAATTGTACAAGGCGGTACATTTAAAGAATTAAGAAAAGCATCTTGCGAATATATCAGCTCCAAGGCTGCCACCGGCAATGCCATTGGCGGATTGAGTGTAGGAGAGCCGGAGCCGGTGATGTATGAAATTTGCGATTGGTGTTGCGATCATTTGCCAGTAGATAAACCCCGCTATCTGATGGGGGTGGGCACACCCTGGAATATTCTGGAATGTATAGGTATGGGAGTAGATATGTTTGATTGTGTAATGCCAACAAGAAACGGTAGAAATGCCATGCTTTTTACAACCCACGGAGTCATCAATATTGATAATAAAAAATGGGAGCATGATTTTTCTCCCATTGATGATGGATTAGATTGTGTGGTGAGTAATTATTATTCCAAAGCTTATTTGCGTCATTTAATGAAGGCGAAAGAATTTTTAGGCTACACCATTGCCAGTGTACACAACCTTGCTTTTTATTTGTGGCTGGTAATGGAGGCCCGAAAGCAAATTGAGGCAAATAATTTCACATCCTGGAAAAATGAAATGATTCCCGTTTTGCAAACCAAACTATAGCTATCTTACTTGCGCTTTGGGAAATAACTTCTTGAAATAATAATGATAAGCGAAGCTATTGCCTTCTGCAACCGGAAAAGCATTGACTAATCTCCATCCCTGCGAGCCCATGTAGTTTAAAGCATCCGTAACGGTATTAAATTTCTTCAATTTTCCTGATTCTTCATCCCTCATGCGGTTGTCGCTGAAAAATTTTCTTTCATCTCCAAAATCCACATCAATATTTACTTTGTTGGAGAACATACGGTTGAAAGAAATCAGCCGGCAATATTGCTCTACCATCGTTGTGTCTTGCTGTGCAAAGCTGCCTGATGAAAAAGTAAACAGGATTACTGCGGTTATAATTATTTTTTTCATGTTTCTGATTTTTGATGTTAGGTACAAAATAAAATATTTCTCACTTGTAATAAAAGAATAGTAACCCAATAAAATGTTAAGCTATTTATTGTTTGGATTTTGTTTTATAAGATTCTAAACGCTTTAACGGGAATTGTTTTTCTTTGCACCGGATGAAAAAAATTGATTGGTATATTCTTAAAAAGCTGCTGGTGACATTTGTTTTTTGCATGTTGCTGTTTACGGTAATAGCTGTAGCGGTGGACAGTAGCGAAAAAACAGAAGACTTTGTAAAAGCCAATATGAGTACGGGGCAGATTATTACTCAATACTATTTGGGTTTTGTACCGTTTATCTGGAGCTTATTATTTCCGCTATTTGTTTTTATTGCAGTGATTTTCTTCACCAGCCGTTTGGCTACACGGTCAGAAATTATTGCTGTATTGGCTGGTGGTGCCAGCTACAATCGTTTTTTAAGACCTTATCTTATTGGTGGTATTTTACTGGCGGCACTGCTATGGGTGGGCAGCCGTTACTGGATTCCGAAGGCAAATATTATTCGCAGCAATTTCCAAAGCAATTATATTGACAAAAACGACCCCACCAAAAACAGGATATCCGGAAATTGCGACAGGTGTTTTTATAAACGAATTGATAGTAATACTTATGTAGGTTTAAGAAGTTACGATACAGCAACAAAGTCTGCGGCTGTATTTTTTATGGAAAAGGTAAAGGGAAACAAAGTGATTTATAATTTGCGTGGAAATCCCATTCAATGGAATAAAACAACTGGAAAATGGAAACTAAGTAATGCACTGGAAAGAATTATAGATAGCAGTCGTGAAGTGATAAGAAGATATGATTCGCTGATCATTGATTTAAAACTTCAACCGGAAGAACTAAGAAAAGATGATTACCTGAAAGACAAGTTGACCACTCCCGAATTGGTTAAATTTATAAAACAGGAAGAACTACGTGGCACCGAGGGTTTGAGTGCTTTAAAAGTGGAAAGATATAGACGAACCGCCACACCTTTTGCAGTATTGTTACTTACCATCATTGGGGCAGTAATAGCCAGCCGTAAAACCCGTGGGGGCAGTGGTATGCATCTCGCCATGGGTATTATCATTGCAGCTACTTTTATTATCTCCGATAGATTTTCAACAGTATTTGCGACAAAAGGAAATTTTCCACCTTTGTTAGCCGCCTGGATTCCTAATATTTTCTTCTCTTTCATTGCATTCTGGTTATATCGCCGAACTCCGAAGTAATCTTTGCATTTGTTTTTCTTTACTTCTAATTTGATAGCCTCGTTATCATTGGCTAATTTTACAGGTGATAGTAATTATTGGCTTGAAAATTATTTTTTATGGGAATTATTAAAGAAAGGTTTAAAGCAAAATCAGATTCAGTAGGAGCAGAAATAAAAGAACTGCTTAAGGAACATGGAAACAAAGTAATTGGTGAGGTGCAGCTTTCTCAAATATACCAGGGAATGAGAGGTATGACGGGTTTGGTTTCTGAAACTTCGCTCTTAGATGCACAGGAAGGAATTCGTTTTAGAGGATATTCCATTCCGGAATTAAGACAAAAGCTAACCAAAGCACCGGATGGGAGCGAGCCGTTGCCCGAAGGGCTTTTCTACCTGATGCTCGTTGGAGAATTGCCTACTGATGATGATGTGCATCACCTATCATCTGTATGGCAGCGGCGCAGCCATGTGCCCAATCATGTTTTTGATACTATTGAGGCTTTGCCTATAAATACGCATCCCATGACTCAGTTTGTAGTAGGCGNNAAAATATAAAAACGGAGATCATATTCAGCCCAATGGCCTATTGGACTGGGCAGGCAACTATGCACACATGATGGGTTTCGAGGATGAAAGTTTTAAAGAGCTCATGCGACTTTATATGACGATACATGCCGATCACGAAGGGGGCAATGTATCGGCACACACTACCCATTTGGTTGGCTCTGCATTAAGCGATCCTTACCTCAGCTATGCAGCAGGTATGAATGGGCTTGCAGGTCCATTGCACGGCCTTGCCAACCAGGAAGTAATAAAATGGATTTTTGAAATGCGCACAGCATTGAATTCAGAATCACCTACCAAAGAACAGATAGCAGAATATGTAAAGAAAACGCTGAGCGAAGGAAAAGTAGTACCGGGTTATGGTCACGCAGTTTTAAGAAAAACAGATCCCCGGTTTGAAGCACAAATGGAATTTGGTAAAAAGCACATGCCTGATGATCCGCTTGTAAATACCGTTTGGGATATTTATGAAACAGTACCACCCATTTTACAATCGCTTGGAAAAATTAAAAACCCCTGGCCAAATGTAGATGCACACAGTGGTGCATTGCTGGTGCATTATGGTATGGTTGAATATGAATATTACACTGTATTATTTGCTGTTAGTCGTGCATTGGGTGTTTTGGCCAGCCTTTGTTGGGACCGGGCGCTGGGCTTCCCGCTGGAAAGACCAAAGTCGGTAACAACAGATTTGGTGAAACTTTGGATAGAAGGAAAGGATAATATTTGGGGAGAATAGATAAAGTTGTATTATAAATCAAAAGGCCGAATCAAACGAATCGGCCTTTTGCATTATGTAGTGTTTTACTGATTACTCAGCCACTACTTCAAAATCTACTTCGGTGCTGTGTCCATTACCAAAATCAATATTGGCTTTGTAAGCACCTAATTCTTTTACTTCATCAACGATGCTGATTTTGCGACGGTCAATTTCATAACCTTTTTGCTCACGAATAGCACGGCTGATTTGCAGTGCAGTAACTGAACCAAAGATTTTTCCACTGGTTCCGGTTTTAGCACCAATTTTTACGGGTGCTTCTTTAAGTTTAGCTATAACGCTGTTGATTTCTTCAAGCATTTTAGCCTCTTTCTTACGCACCTGCTTCATTCTTTCTTCCAGTTGTGCTTTGTTGCCGGGGGTACATTCTACCGCCAGATGACGGGGTAATAAAAAATTACGGGCATATCCGTTTTTTACGTTTACTACTTCGTTTTTTGCACCCAGATTGTCAACATCCTGAATTAAAATGATTTCCATTTTGTTTTTTGTTTGTCACCTTCCGCTTCCCAGCAATGTTTGCTTTCTCCATTGTGTTTGCAATGGGTTAGAGAGGGTGTGATGAATAATTTATTTCAAAAGATCCGTTACATAAGGTAACAACGCCATCTGACGGGCTTTTTTTACCGCATCAGATACTTTGCGCTGGTACTTCAGGCTGTTACCTGAAAGACGACGGGGCAACAATTTACCCTGCTCGTTCAAAAACTTTTTCAGGAACTCTACATCTTTATAATCGATATAGCGGATGCCGTATTTTTTAAAGCGGCAGAATTTTTTTACACGATTATCGCTTTTAATAGCGGTAAGGTATTTGATTTCGTTTTTTGCCATTGTATTAAGCCTCCACTGCTTTTTCGTTACCGGTTGCTACGCCACTTCTCTTTTTAGCATTGTACTGGACGGCGTATTTGTCCAGTTTAGTGCACAGGTATCTAAGAATAGTTTCGTCACGCAGAATTTGCGTTTTCAATTTTTCATTGAAATCGGAAGCTGCTGTGTATTCCAGTACCCAGTACAATCCTGTTGTTTTCTTTTGAATGGGGTAAGCCAGTGATTTAAGTCCCCATGCATTTTCAGCTACTACTGAGCCGCCGGCCTCGGTTACCATTTTGGTATATTTTTTCTGGCTGGCTTTGAACTCATCTTCGCTTAGCACCGGGGTGAAAATCACCATCAGTTCGTAATTGTTCATTGCGATGTTTTTTATCCCGATTGAATCGGGAATGGTTAAAAAAATGTGTTTCCCATTGGACAGTTCACCAATCGGTGAAAAGAATCCTGCTACCGGCAGGATTTGGGGCGGCAAAGATAGGAGTAATATGATGATTTTGAGTGACCGATGCAATGTAAATTTCTATCGGCTTCTGAAAATAAATAAACTTATCTAAACTATTGATTTAGAATGCTTTTTTGGCCTCGGTAATCTTTCTTAACAATACAATATAAGTAGGCAGGTGGTCGCTATACCCACCCCGATAAGTGTTGCCATCCCAGGTACGCATACCGTATCCTTTATAACGGCCCTTATTTTCCAACATAAATTCTTTATTAAAGATATGCTGTTGGTAAAAAAAGAAACCATCCTGATGTTTATTTAACCAGGGATAGGTAACCAAAATTTGATCAAAAAGTCCCCAGGCATCCTGATAAGCCAACGTGCCAATTCCTTTTTTATACAAATCCACCCAGGGGTTGAAAAGTCCACCGGGTGCTACATCATCTTTCTTTCCTTTTGCATTCAGCACTTTTGCCACGCTGGGACTGGTGGGGTCATCATTTAAGTCGCCCATGATGATTACTTTTTGAGGTCCGTCAGCTTTTGCAATACTATCCATATGGTGTTTACATACCATAGCTGCTGCTGCCCTCGCCGGTCGGCTTCTTTGTTCGCCACCCGACCGGCTGGGCCAGTGATTTACATAAATATGAATCGTTTCTCCACCTAATTTTCCTTTCACCCATAATACATCACGCGTAAAATAAGCGTCTTTTGAACCGCCCGGTAGTTGAACAAAAAGTTTATCGCTTGCTTCTACTTCAAAATATTTTGGATTGTAAAGCATGGCAACATCCACTCCTCTTATATCCTTTGAATCGTAGTGGACAATCTTATAATCTCTTTTTGCTATCAAAGGCTCTTTTATAAGATCTTTCAATACAGTATCATTCTCCACCTCGGCTACTCCTAAAATAGCAGGCCCATCGGGACTGATGTCGGTTCCTATTTGAGATATAACTGTTGCCAGTTTACCCAATTTGTCAAAATAAATTTTACTATTATAGTTTCTGACGCCGGTAGGCAGAAATTCTTCATCATTCTTTATAGGATTATCAACAGTATCATATAAATTTTCAAGGTTATAAAAAGCAACCACAGCTGCTTTGTACTCGGTTTTTTGTGCAAAAAGTGATACGCTGAGAAATGTCAGGAGCGTAATTCCAAAGTATTTTTTCATTTGCTGATATTATATTATTTGAACACAATTGTTAAAACCAAAAAACTTTCAGGTTATACTTATTTTTTGAAATAAAGAGCAAACTTACAGAAACATTGGACGTTTTGGCAAGAGAAATGGTTTATTGCTACAAAAAATAATAATAATTTGATGTTGATATTATTTTCGCTGTGTAAGTGTATCATTTGTAAATTTGCCATTCTGTTAAAATTTAAAAACATGCTTAAAACCCGATTGCTACTACTGTGCCTTTGTGCAAGTTTGTTTGCGTCTGCACAAGTCGATTCCACTTTAAAAAGAGATACCAGTATTATTAATGATGCAAAAGATGCCTTGTTAGATAATATGCCTACCGTTTCGTTGGATGATAATGATTTGGGCGATGGCGGAAGTCAGAATATTTCATCATTGCTTACAGCAGGAAGAGATCCTTTTTATTCTGCGGCTTCTTTCAACTTCAGCGCTGTGCGTTTTCGTATTCGCGGATATGATAATGATATGTTCAGCACATTTATGAATGGTATTCCCATGGATAATCTTGATAATGGATTTACGCCATTCGGCCTTTGGGGCGGATTGAATGATGTAATGCGTAATCGTGATGCATCGTGGGGGCTGAAAACAAATACATATACGTTTGGTGATATTGGTGGTAATACCAGCATAGATTCCCGTGCCAGCAAACAAAGAGCACAAACCAGTTTTAGCTATGCTGCTTCTAATCGTAATTATAATAATCGATTGATGATTACCCATTCTACAGGAATGAGTAAAAAAGGCTGGGCATTTTCTTTTAGTGGCAGCCGTCGCTGGGCCGATGAGGGTTATGTACCCGGCACTTATTATAATGGATGGGGATATTTTCTTGCTGCTGATAAACGCATAAGTCAAAATCATTTACTCTCATTAGCTGTGTTTGGTGCACCCACCGAAAATGGAAGACAGGGTGCTTCGGTAAAAGAAATGCTTGATTTGGCGGGCACACATTATTACAATCCTAACTGGGGTTATCAAAACGGTAAAAAAAGAAATGCAAGTGTGGGAAGAACACATCAGCCTGTGGCCATCCTTACACATGATTTCAGAATTAATAATCATACTACATTAACAACGGCTGTTGGTTATTCAATAGGTGATAGAAGCATTACTGCACTTGACTGGTACAATGCAGCCGATCCACGTCCGGATTATTATCGCTATCTACCAAGCTATACTACAACATGGGCAAGCACACCCGATCCTGTACAGGGACAAATGCTTTATGATTTAATGAAGAACGACATCAATACCCGCCAGATAAACTGGCAAAGATTGTATGATGCCAACCGTGCCAGTCTTGAAAATATAAATGACGCAAACGGCATTGTAGGAAATACAATAAGCGGTCGCCGTTCTCACTATATCATTGAAGAAAGAATTATCAATACTACAAGATTTAATGCCAATTCTGTTATCAATACAAAATTCGGCAGTCATATTGATTTTACCGGCGGTGCATCTTTCCAACAACAGAATAATCACTACTATAAAAAAGTAGATGACTTATTGGGCGGCGNNCCAATCAATACGATTTGGATCATCCCAACAGAATACTAAAAGTGGGAGATAAGTTTGGGTATGATTATAATATTAATATTTCAAAAGTGGCAGCATGGGCACAGGGCGTATTCAAATATAATAAAGTTGACTTCTTCTTGGCGGGTAATGTATCTCAAACAGCATTTTACAGAAAAGGTAATACAAGAGTAGGATTGTTTCCCAATAATTCATTAGGAAAAGGAACTGAAAATAGTTTCTTTGATTTTGCTGTAAAAGGTGGTGTTACCTATAAAATTGATGGTAGAAATTATGTATTTGCAAATGGCGCTTATCTTACAAGGGCTCCATATTTTGAAAACGTATATATTTCTCCACGTACCCGCAACAGCCAGCAGGATAATGTAGAAAGCGAAACAATACAAACAGTGGAAGCGGGATATGTAATGAATGCTCCAAATTTGAAAATACGATTGAGTGGATATTATACACGATTTATGGATGGGCTTGATGTAATGTCATTCTATCACGACGCTTATCAGAATTTTGTTAACTATGCCATCAATGGAATTGATAAATTACATTTTGGCGGTGAGTTTGGAGTAGAAGCAAAAATAACTCCTACGCTTACTTTAAATGCAGCTGCAGCGCTAGGCCGTTATTATTACGACAGCAAACAAAATGCAGTAGTAACGGTTGATAACAGTGCTTCCGTACTGGGCAAACAAATCATTTATGCAGAAAACTTTAGAGTGCCTTCTACGCCAATGGAAGCTTATAGCCTGGGTTTAAGCTATCGTTCTCCTAAGTTTTGGTTTGTAAGCCTTACCGGAAATTACTTTGATGAATCGTACCTGAGTATGAATCCGCTGCGCCGTACCTGGGATGCATTACAGTATGTAGCTCCAAAGAGTGCTGAGTATAATGAAATATTCAATCAGACAAAATTTGATGCGCAATACACAATTGATTTCTTTGGAGGTTATTCATGGAAACTGCCAAAAGATTTTGAAATCAATAAAAGAAATACATTTTTAGTATTCAACGTAGGTATCAATAATTTACTGAACAACAAAGACATCATTACAGGTGGTTATGAACAATTACGATATGATGCACAAACAGCAACATCGGATCCTGTATTGGTGAATAAGTTTCCTCCAAAGTTATATTATGCTTATGGCCTGAACTTTTTTGCCAGCATGACGTTAAGATTCTAATTCATTAAAAGCGAAAATTTATTTATATGCGACTTCATCAAATAAAAAAAATTTCATTGTTGTTTTTTACAACATGTGCAGCCATGGTAATGCTTACTTCCTGCGATAAAGAACCCATTGGCCCTACCGGCCCCGATCCATTAGGCCCCGGTGATTATATGAGCTTTGCCGACTTCAGGGCATTGTATCCGGGCAGTGGTACTTTTGTTTTTCCTACGGGTACCAAAAGAATAAGAGGACGGGTAATTTCAAAAAACACCAATGAAGCCGCTGGCAGTTATCGTTTGCAAGACGAAAGCGGTGCAGGTATTTATTTTTATTCTGTTATTGGCTCACCGGTATATCCATTAGATGCAATATTGGAAATTAATCCCAATGATNNAGAAATCAACCCCAATGATGGTGGAAAATTTACATTATATAATGGCGATCTGGAATTGATGAGTGTGCCACAGGCAAATGTAACCCAGGTAAGTGGTGCTATTACCATCACACCCCGGGTGGCCACTATTGCCGACATTATAACTAACAGAAATACCTGGGCATCATCATTAGTAAAAATTAATAATGTAACTGGCATTTCTGTTGCTTCATCTAATGGAACCGGAACAACATATAATGTTACCGATGCAAGTGGTACGCTTTCTATGTTTGTTAGAACCACATCTGGTATTACGGTAAATACAAGTGGTACATCCATTACGGGTTATGTATCTATTTATAATACAACCACGCAAATAGGAATACGCACTGCAGCCGACATTCAATAAAGCCAATTAAAGAACTTTTGAAAAAAAATATTATGCAAAGAAAATTAATATTCAATAAGGTAAACATGGCAACTCTGTTGTTGCTTTCGGGTTTATTTTTGATTTCCTGTAAAAAGAAATTTTCGGATCCGCCGCCTACCGGAGATCCCGGCGTAGTAGCCAACATCAGCATTAAAGATGTAAAAGCCCGTTATACTTCAGGCGCTCCGGTGGAGATAACCGATGATGTAATCATTGAAGGTGTAGTTTCCTGCGATGATAAAAGCGGAAACTATTATCAGCAAATAGCAATACAAGATGCTACCGGTGGTGTACTGCTGCGCTTAGCCGGAAGCAGTCATTATCTCAACTATCCTGTGGGTAGAAAGGTATATGTAAAATTGAAAGGCCTTTATTTGGGTCAGTATAATGGAACCTTACAGTTTGGTGGTGGTATTGATGCGGCTTATGCGAGTCAAGGTGGTGTAACTTTGATTGCAACTAATTTAATAGATCAACATGTAATTAAAGGTGCTTTAAACCAACCATTGGTACCACAGTTAGTTACAGTGGCTGATTTAACAACCAATATTCAAAATAAATACATCAGTACGCTGGTTAAACTGGTGGGTTATGAATTTGCATCAAACGAAAGAAATAAAAACTATGCAGATGATGACCAATCCGGCAATAGAATTTTGCAGGACTGCTCCAATATTTCTTCACATAAAATAACGCTGCGCACCAGCAATTATTCAAATTTTGCAACGCTGCCGGTTGCACAGGGCAATGGAGAAATAATTGGTATCTATTCTTATTTCGGTTCAACCAAGCAGTTTACTATTCGTGATACAACAGATGTAAGATTTTATAATCCACGTTGCCCTACGGCAAGTGGCGATGGGCAGATAACGTTAAGTTCATCTCCGCTTACTTTTAATTTTGATAACCTAGGTACGGCGGGTCTTCCGGCAGGAGTTTATGTAAAAGAAGGTGCTTCCAGTTCTTATCTGGGAAATGAAGGTTTTGTTTATCAAACTAATTTTGATAACGGTACACTTTGGAATCAGACTTCAGCCGGGTTCAAAAACTTTGCATCGGCTACCGGGCTTACATTTTCCGCATCATCGTCAGCACAAAATGCATCTACCAACAGAGCATTGGGTTATAGACAAACCGGCTCCTTTGGTGATCCCGGTGCTGCCTTTGTATTTTTAATTGCTAATACAAACGGTAAGTCAAATCTGCAATTGGAATTTAAATTACAATCACTGGATGCAGTAGCTGCACCGGCACGTACTGTAACCTGGAAAGTGGATTATGCCACCGGATTAAACCCCGGATTGTTTTCAACGGTCACTACCTCACCTGCTACTTTAACTACGCAAAGTGGCACTTATGCAAACACTACCGTAAATGTAAATTTTGGAAGTAGCTTGAATAACAGTAGTCAGCCCATTTGGATTAGAATTGTAACCTTAGCACCATCAACAGGTGGGGGCAACAGGCCATCAACCGCGGTTGATGATGTGAAGTTTAGCTGGAATTAATTATTTATAAATTTCCGGTTGTTATAAAACTTTATAACAACCGGTTCATTTTTCAATGTAAATATTGTTGATATGAAAAAATTTTTTACGCTTCTTGTTTTTTGTGCTTTTGTTTTTACCACTAAGGCGCAATTATTAACCGAAAATTTTAGCTATACAGTTGGTCAGGCTATTACTGCAAATGGGTGGACGGCACACTCAGCTGCAGGAACGAATGCAATTACCGTTACTGCTCCTGGGCTTTCATATACAGGACATCCGGGCTCGGGTGTTGGAAATGCAGTTACTATGACTACTTCTGGTGAAGACGACAACCGCACATTTACATCAACCAATAGTGGTTCGGTTTACTTTTCTTTTTTAGTTAATTTAAGTGCAGTTCAAGGCGGTGATTATTTTATTGGCGTACTTCAAAATACATCAATCTTTCCTGTAAGAGTTTATGCAAAAACAGATGGTGCAGGTGGATTTTATTTTGGTGCAAGTAAAGGGAATTCTACTGCAGCTTATGAAACAAATGTCAGAAGTTTGAACACTACTTATTTAGTTGTTGCAAAATATACATATAATACTGGTACAACTACGGATGATGTGGTTGACCTTTGGGTAAACCCCGCATTGGGCGGAACTGAAACAACTGCAACTATTCCCAATATAACAGGTACAAGTTTAGATGCTACTTCCATCTCAGCAATTTATTTAAGACAGGGGTCTGCAGCAAGTGCTGCTACGCCACAGGTAGATGCAATATTGGTTGGCACCACTTGGGCTGATGTTACACCTAGCGGAGCTACACCTTCTCTTTCCATTTCATCACCATTATCTTCATTTGGCAATGTTTGTATCAATACTACCGCAGGGCCCAATTCATTTACAATATCAGGCTCTAACCTTACAAATGCTAATGTTAATGTAGCTGCACTTTCTGGATATGAATATGCCACTGCAACAGGTGGCCCTTATACGAATACATTAAGCATTACACAAGCTGGAGGTACCTTCACACAGCAAGTATATGTTAGATTTAAACCTACAGCTGTTCAGTCTTATAACGGCAATATTGCTGTAAGCGGCGGTGGTGTTTCTACTCCTGTAAATGCTGCAGCAGTTGGTTCAGGCGTTAATTCTGCTCCAACTGTTACAACAGGTGCGGCAAGTGCTATTACTCAAACATCAGCAACTGCAGCCGGCAGTATTCCGGATATTGGCTGTTCGGCCATTACAGCTTATGGAATAGAATACAGTACCACAAATGGTTTTCCAAACGGAACAGGTACACAGGTTGCTGCTTCTAATTTGAGCAGCGGAAATTTCTCTTCAAACCTTACAGGCCTTACAGCCGGTACTACCTATTACTATAAGGCTTATGCTACTAACGGTGGTGGCACTGGTTATGGTACACAGCAGCAGTTTACAACACAAAGCCTAAGCCCTGCTCTTTCTGCAACTACACTGAGCGGATTTGGCAATGTATGTATAAATACTGTTGCCGGCCCCAACTCATTTACCATCAACGGTACAAACCTTACTACCGCAAATGTAACGGTAGGGCCACTTTCCGGTTTTACATTTTCTACCACATCGGGTGGTACCTATACAGCTTCATTAAATCTTACTCAGGCAGGTGGTACCTTTACGCAACAAGTATTTGTAAGATTTAACCCCATTGCTGTACAATCGTATAGTGGCGATATTCCTGTAAGTGGGGGCGGCGCTACTTCTATTAATGTAGCTGCAACAGGTGCCGGTGTAAACTCCACACCTGCAGTAGTTACCGGCGCAGCAAGCAGCATTACACAAACAACTGCTACAGCAGCAGGAACAATTTCAGGCACCGGTTGCACTGTTGTTACTGCTTACGGAATTGAATATAGCACCACAAATAATTTCACACCGGGTACCGGTACACAAGTTGCTTCCGGCAATTTATCAGCCGGCAACTTTAGCTCAAACCTTACAGGACTTACGCCCAGTACTACATACTATTACCGTGCCTATGCTACTAATGGTGGTGGTACGGGTTATGGTAGCCAGTTAAGTTTTACAACAGCAGCGCCTACATTATCTGCAACCGCATTAAGTGGCTTTGGCAATGTTTGTATCAACACTACCACTGCTGCTAATTCATTTACCATAACGGGTGTTGGTCTTACTAGTGCGAATGTAAATGTAGGCCCGCTTGCAGGATATAGTTTTGCAACAACAAGTGGCGGTACTTATGCAGCATCATTAAGTTTGACACAGCCGGGTGGTGCTTATAGCCAAACCATTTACGTTAAGTTTTCTCCAATTGCTGTGCAAGCATACAATGGAAATATTGCAGTAAGTGGAGGCGGAGCATCAACTACTCAAGTAGCAGCATCCGGAAGCGGCGTAAATACAATGGCTACGGTGGTTACGGGCGGTTCATCAAACATCACTACACAATCTGCTGTATTGGCCGGCTCAGTTTCTGATAATGGTTGCTCTGCAGTTACAGTTTATGGAATTGAATTCAGTGGTATTAATGGATTTGCTGATGGTACGGGTACACAGGTTGTATCTGGCAATATCTCCAGTGGCAATTTCAATGTTACACTCAATGGCCTGGTACAAGGGGCTACTTATTATTACAAAGCATTTGCAACAAATAATGGTGGAACATCTTATGGTACACAACAATCGTTTACTGTATTATCGGTGGCTAATAGCTTTGCAGTTTATCCTAGCCCGGCGGATAAGGGTGGAAATATCAGAGTAGCCAAAAATAATGTACAGCCTGGCTATTATGGTGTTTTATTCTTCAACAGCAGCGGACAGTTAGTTTATCAGTATAACATCAATGTACAATCAAACTATATTAACCAGTTGATTACTTTGCCAGGTTCTATGAGCTCGGGCAATTACAGAGTATCACTTGTAAATAATGAGAAAGTGCTGGAGACTAAAACGATTCAAGTGTTTTAAGTTAGAATAATATCAAATTGTTTCTGACAGTTTGGAAACGAAAAGGCTTTAATACAAAATATTGAAGCCTTTTTTATTGAATATTGATACACGAATTATTTTTTCTGTAATAAAATAAACAGTTCATTTCCCATGCGGGGTGGGATGCTGTTGTAGCATGGTTCCATAATTTTTATAAGAAATAATGGATCAAACAAATATGTATATACTTCCCTTGAACCACCGAAGGGAGGACCTTCGGATTCAAATTCAGTAGCAAACAATACACCCATTAGTTTGCCTTGTGGTTTTAATAAGGAGGCTGCTTTTTGCACATAGGCTTCTCTTTTCTCAAGTATCTGAGCACAAAAAAATGTTTGTTCAATAATTAAATCGTAAGCACCCCGGTGTTGAAAAAAATCTTCGCAGATAATTTTTATTTGTGGATAGTCTTTAAATTTTTCTTCTAAAATCAGTACTGCTGTAGATGAAATATCAAGCAAAGTAATATTGGTAAAACCATTGGCCACCAGAAATGCAGCTTCATGTGCATTGCCGCATCCCGGTATCAAAATAGCCGCATTTTTATTTTTATATTGTTCCATATATTGGGTAAGGGCTGGAGATGCATAGCCAATATCCCAGCCCGTTTGCCCGGTAGTCCAACGATGATTCCAAAAGTCGGCGTTTAATTCTTTACTCATATTGAGAGGTAAGTTAAGGGTGATCTGATTTAAAGAAACCAGCTATTAATTTCATTGTATGTTATCTCGTAGGAGAAAAGTTGATCCGGTATATTTTCAATTTTTACCTGATGCAGCAACTTTCTGAAATGGTTGAGCAAGAACATCATAGGTCTGGAGCCGGTGCTCACTCTGTTCACTTTTAATTCTTGTAATTTATTAAAAGGAAGCGTATCCGTTGCCAGTATGTTTAAAGGCAACTGAATCTCTGATTTAAGAACAGCAATGGTTTCAAGTTCCTTAATAAACGGTATAAAAATACCATCGGCGCCCGCCTTTGCAAATGCTGAAGCTCTTTCAATGCAGGTTTGAATTTTATTTTCAATTGTACCGGGTAATAACATTGCATCTGTACGGGCATTTACAAACAGGTTAATTCCTTTTTTATAGCCCATTTCTTTTGCAATGTTTATCAATGTCGTGTGTAAAGCAATATCATTCAGATGAGCTTCATGTGTATAACCATCTTCAAGGTTGATGCCTATAATTCCGGTATCAATTAATTGTTCAATGAAAATTGAAAAACGATGGATATCATTTCGAAAATAGCCGCCTTCTATATCGGCCGATACCGGAACCTGAACCGTATTGCAAATTCTTTTTAATGCTTCCAAATGCACTTCGGGAAGAATTTTCTCTCCGTCTGCAAAACCTAAGGACCAGGCAAGCCCTGCACTGGATGTAGCAATGGCTGGAAAGCCCGCAGCTTCAATCATTTTTGCAGAAGCACAATCCCATGCGTTTATCAGCAATAAGGTTTGCTGTTGATGATGCAGGGCATGAAAATTTTCGGCTAATCTATGTTGTGAAATATGATTTATAACTTTTTCCATCTGAGATTGTTTTGTATCATTAATTATTATTAAAACATAGCTGCTACCAAATCATCTTCACTTATATTTTTAAAATGTTTTTCAATTTGGAAGGGAGCAAGCGCAGTACGAATTGCTTGCTCTTCATGTAAAATATTTTGCAAAGCAGATTCTATTTCTTCAATTCCTTTTTCAGAGAAAAAATCTCCAAATATTTTTAGTTTTTCAATAGCGCCATTTTTTACTTCGAGGTTCATTTCCAATACACCGCCTTGTGTGCGAATGGCTTTTTTGAAATTATACTCCGGCGATTTCCCAAAATTCCACTCATAAGTGCTGTATTTTTCATCTCTCAGTTTTTGTATCTGTTTTATGTCTTCCGCTGTAAATTCATATAGTCGTGCGCCCGGATAATTTGCTAATACATGGTTCATCAGTTTTTTTGTAAATGCTTCCAATGATATTGGTTGCTTTAAATGTTCTGATACATTGGTTACTCTTTTGGGAATTGATTTTACGGCTTTATCTACATATTTTACAGGATTGATGCGTAGGGCTTCACTTACATTTCGCATCTCGGAAGAAAATAAAATAGTGCCGTGATGTAGAATTTTATTTTTATGAATATGTGCAGCGTTGCCCGAAAATTTTTTTCCCTCAATCATCAAATCATTTTTTCCTTCAAATTTTGCATCAACACCCAGTTCCCTGATGACATCAATAATGGGTTTTGTAAATTTTTCAAAATCTGAAAGGCTTGAATCTTTTCCGGTTTCTGTAAAGGAAAAATTGAGATTACCCAAATCGTGATAAACGGCACCGCCGCCTGATAGCCTGCGTACCACAGCAATGTTGTGCTCTTTCACATAATCATAATTGATTTCTGCAAGTGTATTCTGATACTGTCCTACAATTATCGCATTATCATTTCGCCAAAGCATAAAGCAGTCTTCCTGCAAATGTTTTAAAATATATTCGTCAGTAGCTACATTGAAAAATGGATCAGTTGATTCATGATAGATGCAAAGCATAATCCTATAAAAATTTGATAAGGCACAAACGTACAGGAAATATTTCACTCATCATTTAGGGAAAGGACGAATGAGAAAGTTTTTTGAAAATTCCTCATAGCCAAAAAACAAAAATAGAATTACAAGAAAAACTAATTTGCTTTTATGCAAATTGAACCATTTGAATGAAGAAACCCAATTGCCTTACCATTTCTATCATCCTGAAAATAATATTATTTAGGCTTTCAATTTTATTACCCGCACTGTCCATACTTCGGGGCCTTTTTCCAGATACTCCCAACGAAAAGGTTCCTTGCTTTCCGCCTCCATTTGATAATAAAGTGGTTTGGGATCGTGATCATTTATAAATTCAAAAGCTTCTCCGGTCTTTATATCAGCAAAAGCTTTATAAAACATTTCATGTCTTTCGGCAGGTGGGTAGGGGCGAATATCCATTTCATTTACTACCGAAAAGCCATCATCACCCAGGCCGCTATTATCTTTTTTGGTAATATGTACTACGTACTCGCCGGGTTCTTTGGTTTTATATATCCAGGAATGTTTCCCTTCAAATTTCATTATGAAAATGCTATGAATTTCAACCGGGTCTTCATTTGCTATCAACTCCATAGTGGTATCGGGCTCCATCATTCCATAGCGATGAAATACAATTTGCTTCCACTCTTTTTTATCTGCTTTCCTTAAATCAAGCAGTGTCGCAATTTCACCAAACGTTCTTGCTTGCGAAGCAGCAGTACGGGTTACTTTTACTTTCCATTCTCTGCCACCTCGATTCAGATATTCCCAACCTACTACATCGCCATATATAGATCTAAATTCATAATATAGTGGCAAAGGATCGTGGTCGTTTATAAAAACAAAACTTTCGCCGGCAGGCAATTCTTTGAAAAGTTTAATGAGTAATTCATGTCTTTTGATGGGGATTAATACTCTTACATCTAGCTCTTCGCCTGCAACTATTTCATTATTCATAATTTTCTTTTTTTTTCTTTATGTAAGTATGAAAAATATCTGTGAAGCCTCAAAAGTAACAGCCGAAAATTTTCCAGACTTTTGAATTGTGGAAAATATTGACGTATATGATAAAAATCATATTTATCACCAATCAAAAGAATGTTTTAAGAAGTTTGGGACAATAATACTAATGTGAGAAACTGTTTTTTGAAAAGGGGTTCAAAAAAAGTGCTCAAAAAATGTAAAACCGAAAATGATTGCGTTAATCTGACTGACGATGTCCGGCATTTACCCAGTCTGTTATTTTTTGTTTGTCAACCGGCGTTAATGGAGCATTAGGAGCCAGTGGCATTTGTGTAGGAATATTATCTACAGCTCTTGCTTTAATTCTATCCCAGCTTGCAATAATATTAGCATCCGAATCAAAATTTTTACCGGCGGTAACGGCGCCATTAAGATGGCATGGTCCGCAATATCCTTTGATTACCTGTTTTACCAAAGCATATTTGGGTCCATAGTTCAAAATAGTAAATTGAGCAGTATCAGTACAACCCTTACTATTTTTTACGGTAAGCACATAATTGCCCGGAGCCAGATTTGTAAAAAAATTTTCTGATTGAAATGCACCATTGTTTAATTGATAGCTAATTGTATCACCCACCGGAAAGTTAATGGTAATGGTTCCATTATTGGAGACGCCTATTGCTTCGGTTTTAAAATATTCAACATTGTAGTTTACACCAATACAAGGATCGGGTGGGGTTACATCTTTGCTGCCGCAAGAAACGAGTAACCATAAAGATGAGATGAAGTAAAGCAGTTTGTATTTCATAATAAATTTTGGTTTGGCGTATATCTTACTTAATAGTTTAATATGTGTAATATACAAAATGGCAAACGCTTGCCAATATTTTTTTATCTTTGATCATCTTTTTACATTGTTACCATATCAAAAAGCAATTTGCCACACTGGGGCTGATTCTAATCGTTTTGCTTTTGGCCGTTAAGGCTGGTCATCATCACCCTGTTTCCAACTATCATAATACCGAACAACATGAATTTGCCGGCATTTCTCATCTAATTCAAGATTGTTCTATTTGTGATTTTCAAATAGCCCGAAATGCCTGTTTGCCAACTGTTGCTGAACTCACCGTTTCTGAAAGGGAGATTAGCATTGTCAGACCGGAAATAGTTGAAAAGGTTTACAATGAACGGCAGATTTTATTTTCTGAAAGGGGACCACCCAACTTACTTTGATACTACCGGTTTTCCACATTTTTTTGCTGATTTCTTAATCAAAATTTCTTCAGAATGTTTTTTCAAAAATCATTTTTGGGGCTCTTGCTCCTTTCTATCAATATTGTTTTGAGTGCACAAAATAGTTACACATTTTCCGGGCGCATTACAGATGCCAAATCCGGAAGCATATTGCCCGGAGCTTCAGTCGTTATTTCAAATGAAGACAGGGCGGTGGCTGCCGATAGTTTGGGATTTTTTCAGTTTAAGAATTTAAGAGCAGGTCATCATATTGTTGAAGTATCCTTTGCGGGTTATGCATCTATTGTTCTACATATCGATCTGGTACAAAATCTGGAAAAAAATCTTACACTTCAGCCATTGGTTGTAGAAAATCAGGGGGTGACGGTGACTGGCGTAGCCGGCGCTACCATTATTAAAAAAACACCTGCGCCGGTGTACTTGGTTAAAAAATCAATGTTGTTGCAATCTGCAAACACAAATATTATTGATGCATTGACCCGTGTACCAGGTGTTGCACAGTTATCTTCCGGCCCGGCTATTTCCAAACCTTTTATAAGAGGGTTGGGATATAACCGAGTTTTAATTTTGAATGATGGCGTAAGACAAGAGGGGCAACAATGGGGTGATGAGCACGGTGTGGAAGTAGATGAAATGAGCTTAGCCCGAGCCGAAGTTTTAAAAGGTCCGGCTTCTTTTATGTATGGAAGCGATGCTTTGGCTGGAGTTATCAATTTGATAACAAATGTACCTGTTGCCAATAATAAAATAATGGGAAACATCACTTCCAATTTTCAATCAAATAATAATCTTTATTCTGTAAGTGGAAAAATGGCGGGTAACCGAAAAGGATTAAACTGGAGTGTATATGGAACCTATAAATCGGCAGGTAGTTATCGCAATAAATTTGATGGATATGTTTTGAATTCAGGCTTCAACGAAAAGAATGCCGGAGGTTTGATTGGACTTAACAAAAAATGGGGCTATAGTCATTTGTTGTTTAGCAGGTACGATCAACAACTTGGCCTGGTGGAGGGTGATAGAGATGCTACAACCGGTCAATTTATTCTTTTTAAGGGAACGCCACTGGAGCATATTGCAAATCAAAGTGAATTAAAAAGCAGCAGTTTGCAAGTACCCATGCAAATAGTACAACATAATAGAATTGTTTCCGATAATAATTTTATTATTAAAAAAAGCAGGCTGAAAATTAATCTGGCCCTGCAAAAAAATATTCGTCGTGAGTTTGGTAACCCTGAACAACCACAGGATAAAGAATTGGCGTTTGATCTGAAAACTTTTACATACAATCTGCAATGGCAAATGCGTGAAAAAAAGGAATGGCATACAACCATTGGCATAAATGGTATGTTTCAAAAAAATCTTAATAAAGGGCTGGACTATATCATACCTGATTATAATTTATTTGACCTGGGTGGTTTTGTATATGTACAAAAATTTTTCCAAAATCTTACTTTAAGTGGCGGAATGCGATTTGATAATCGATCTATCCGTGCTCAGGAATTACATGAAAATGGTATTATTAAATTTAATGCACTCCGTCGTTCAATAGCCAATTTTTCCGGAAGCATTGGACTAAGTTATGAACCTGGAGATAATATTACTTTAAAGGCAAATATTGCAAAAGGTTTCCGATCGCCAAGCCTTGCAGAGCTTTCAAGTAATGGAGCGCATGAAGGCACCAGCAGGTATGAGTATGGCAATAATCAATTGAAGCCGGAGCATAGCTTGCAGACTGATGTTGGTTTTGAATTGCATAACGAGCATCTAACATTTACCGGTTCATTGTTCTACAACCGCATGTATCATTTTATTTTTTATAGTAAGCTAAGATCAGTACAAGGTGGTGATTCTTTGGTCAACGTAAATAACGATTTCATACCTGCATTTCAATTTATGCAGCAAAATGCCCAATTGTACGGCTCCGAATTTGTTCTTGATATTCATCCCCATCCTTGGGACTGGCTTCATTTTGAAAACACTTTTTCTTTTGTAAGGGGAACATTCGACTTTGATGTTGATAACAGTAAAAACCTGCCTTTGATTCCTGCTGCGAAATGGAGTAGTGAATTAAGAGCAGAAATTAAGAATGCGGGGAAATTAGTGAAGAATGTATTTCTGGAACTTGAAATGATAAATACTTTTAAACAGAACAAACCCTTTTTGGGTTTTGATACAGAGTCAATGACAGTAGGTTATATTTTATGGAATTCAAATTTTGGTGCGGAAATAAAAGGGAATAGAAACCAAAACCTATTTAGCATTTATTTTTCCGTACTGAATATTGGTGATTTGGCTTATCAAAATCATTTAAGCCGGTTGAAGTATCTGGATATAAATAATGTAACAGGTAACAGCGGTGTTTATAATGCGGGTCGAAACTTTTCTGCAAAAATTAATATTCCAATTGACTTTAAAAAATAAAAAAAATCAGATAAGTAAATTAGATAACATTACATTAGTTTTTTCATTTGAAGAAATACATTTCTCCAGGTACCCCCATTGTAAACGTCTTTTTTGCCTTTTGCTTTTAAAATTTTTACGGCTTTTTTGCTCCTGTTGCCAGATGCTCTACAGCAAATTATAGGGCGGTTCATGTCAACCAGGCGATCGGCTTGTGCAGCTATCTTTTCCAGTGGAATGTTTACGGAGTTGGGGAGCTTGCCCTTATCATATTCATGCGGGCTTCTTACATCAATAATGTATGCACCATTTTGCAGTGCATTTAAAACATTTTTATTGTCGTTTCTAAAAAATGAAAATAGTCCCATAATTAAGCTACACTTATTTTATTTTTTCTTTCACCTATTTGCTGACGCCACATTGCAAAATACAAACCTTTTTCGGAAAGTAAAGAATTGTGATTACCCGTTTCCACGACATCGCCTTTTTCCAACACGTAAATCCTGTCAGCATGCATAATGGTCGAAAGCCTATGGGCAATTAATATTGTAATTTGATTGCCCAATAAAGATATTTCTCTAATGGTGTCAGTAATTTCCTCCTCTGTAATAGAATCCAATGCCGATGTGGCTTCGTCAAATAACAGGAGTTTGGGTTGCCGCAGCAATGCACGGGCTATTGAGAGCCGCTGTTTTTCGCCTCCTGAAAGCTTTAAACCTCCTTCTCCAATCATGGTTTCCAATCCGTTTTCGGCACGGGCCAGTAAATTTTGACAAGAAGCTTTATTGAGCACATCTATCAATTCAGATTCGGTAGCGATAGGGTTTACAAACATCAGATTTTCTCTTATAGTTCCGGAAAATAAATTTGTATCCTGTGTTACAAATCCAATCTGATTTCTTAAATCATCAAAATGTATTTCCGTTTCATCCAAACCGTTGTATAATATTTTCCCGGATTGTGGACGATACAAACCCACTAATAGTTTCATCAAAGTGGATTTGCCGCTTCCACTTGGGCCTACAAATGCAATGGTCTCTCCTGTTTTTACCGAAAAACTGATATCGTTTATGGCTTTATGTGAAGCAGTGCGGTGTTGAAAAGCAACATGATCAAACTGAAGGTTTTTAATTTCGCCCAAATGTTTTGGATTACTGGCTTGTAGTTCCGGTTGTTTCTTCATCAGGTTGCCAAAGTTTTCGAGTGAGGCCTGTGCTTCACGATAAGAAAGAATGATATTTCCGATTTCCTGTAAAGGTCCAAATACAAAGAAAGAAAATATTTGCATGGTAACAATCTGGCCGGCATCCATCTCTTTGTGATACACAAAAATCATCAGCAATAATAAAATAATTTGACGAAGCGTGTTTACAAATGTGCCTTGAATGAAGCTAATACTTCTTATTCTCTTGACTTTTGTCAATTCCAGCCCCAGAATTTTGAAAGTGTTTTTGTTTAAACGACTTACTTCCTGCTGTGTAAGCCCCAGGCTTTTTACCAGTTCAATATTGCGAAGCGACTCGGTAGTAGCCCCAGCAAGGGCAGTAGTTTGCCCCACAATTTTTTTCTGTATTAGTTTTACTTTTTTACTCAGTAGATTTGAAATAATGGTAAGAAAGAATATACCACCAAAATAAACTAATGGAAGACTCCAGTGAATAGAAGTAGCATAAACGGCTACAAAAACAATTCCAACTAAAACCGGAAACAAAACATTGATAAATGAGGTAACAAATTTTTCCGTATCAATTCTTACTTTTTGCAGTATGCTTAATGTTTCGCCGCTACGTGCATCTTCAAATTCCTGATAAGGAAGTTTCATGGCATGTTGCAGCCCTTCAGTAAAAATAGTAGCACCAAACTTTTGTGTGATGAGGTTTAAAAAATAATCCTGAAAAGCTTTGGCTATCCGGCTTATCATGGCTACCGAAATAGAAGCAATCAATAGCCATACTACACCATACAATACTACCGGTTTGCCGTGGTTTCCGGGTATGGTGATATTGGAAAAGAAAAAATCATTATTGCCTAATTCTTTTACTGATTGATGGTAAGTAGCCAGGTTGACCAGTTTACCAAAAATGATAGGGTCTATTAAAGAAAAACCAATATTGACTGCCGCAAGAAATAGTACTAATGCCACCAGCCATTTATAGGGTTTCAGGTATTTAAATAAGATTTTCATTTGTTGTCAAATAGTTTCTGTATAGATATGGAGGACAGTTGCCTGCAAAATTAATCAGCGAATATACGAATCTCTCGGACTGCCATCAGGCAGGGTGTCGTGCAGGAAAACTGCAGGATAGCAGATGTAGGCGGTTAAAACTTCCTTTGTGGCGGCATGAGCCAGTAAATTATCGGCGATATATTGTAGAGGTGTTTGCATTTCAATCAACTTTTTAGCGCCACTTTGGTTGATGGAATAAGCAAAAGTAAAGTCGTGAAATCCTGCTTTTTTAAGATGTGGTGAGAAAGGGCGGGCATATAAATTTTTAATCATGGTATGGTCCCACTTCAGCTTTCCCAGACTGTGTTGCAAATGATATATCAATTGTTTTAAAGGCGTGAACCCGTTACGATCTCCGTTTTTATCCCAACCCCAGAATAATAATTCACAGTTTTCGGGAATCTCAGACAAGATGGCCGGAAGTTGTTGTAATTGTTTTTCATTGGGTACGGCATCATCTTCCATGATCAGTACTCGATTGTATCCATTTGCAATCATATCTTCATACATCATACGATGGCTCCAGCTACAGGCAATTTCACCGTGCTTCATAATTTTAGAAAAGCGATGATGTTTTTTTGCAAGTACAGGATCATAAGTACCGTGGCTGATCAGTTCTTCAATGCTGAATTTGTTTTTATCGGCCCCATAAAAAAAACTGTATTTCAGTCCCTGAAATCTATGCTCAAAAAGTTTTCTTCTTTCTGTTGCTGCTGCTACGCTGAGTACATAAATTTTATCGTAGTAAGAATTGAGGTATGAAAATAATTCCAGTAGCATGTTTGAGATAAATTTATTAACCCGCCCATCCTTCTCTGTCCAGACTTCTATATTGTATAGCCTCTGCTAAATGTTCCGGTTTTATATCTTCACTACTTGCCAGGTCGGCAATGGTTCTTGATACTTTTAGAATCCGGTCATAAGCACGGGCAGATAAATTAAGTTTTTCCATTGCTGCTTTCAGCANNCATTTGTGCATTGCAATAAACTCCCGGATGATTTTGATACCTTAACTCTTGCATTTCTCTGGCCTTGATTACTTTTTCACGAATGGTTGCAGAATTTTCCTGGGGTCGTGTTGCAGATAATTCACTGAATGCAACCGGCGTTACTTCTACATGCAAGTCAATTCTATCAAGTAGCGGTCCCGAAATTTTGTTTAAATATTTCTGCACTGTTCCCGGTGGACAGGTACATGCTCTTTCCGGATGATTATAGAATCCGCAGGGGCAGGGGTTCATACTGGCTATGAGCATAAAGCTGGCAGGAAAATCGACGGCTACTTTTGCTCTTGAAATCGTCACCCTTCTTTCTTCCATGGGTTGTCGCATAACCTCCAGTACCGTCCTTTTAAACTCGGGCAGTTCATCCAAAAACAAAACACCATTGTGTGCCAATGAGATTTCGCCGGGTTGTGGTACGCCACCACCACCTACTAATGCCACATCGCTTATCGTATGATGGGGCGAACGAAAAGGTCGCTTGGAAACCAATGTAGAATTTTCGGGCAACTTGCCCGCTACCGAATGAATTTTGGTGGTTTCCAATGCTTCTTGTAATGATAGTGGCGGCAGAATGGTAGGCAATCTTTTTGCAAGCATTGTTTTTCCGGCACCGGGCGGACCTATCAATATGGCATTATGCCCGCCTGCTGCGGCTATCTCTAATGCTCGTTTTATATTTTCTTGTCCTTTTACATCGGCAAAATCAATTTCAAAATCGTATTGCGAATTAAAAAATTCTTCTCTGGTATTTACAACTACCTGTTCCAGTCCTTTTTCTTCGTTTTCAAAAAAATCAATCACCTCTTTGATATGCGTAACACCATAAACTTTTAGATTGTTTACCATGCCCGCTTCTTTTGCGTTCACTTTGGGAACTATCAATCCATGAAAGCCTTCTTTTCTGGCTTGTATAGCAATGGGCAATGCACCTTTGATGGGTCTTATTTCACCATCAAGACTCAACTCACCCATGATGACGTAATTAGTAATGGCATCCGCATTTTTCAATTGTTCTGATGCGCCCAATATTCCTAACGCTATCGGAAGATCAAAAGCTGTTCCGCTTTTCTTAATATCAGCAGGAGCCAGATTTACCACCACTTTTGTTCTGGGTACTAAATACTCATTGGTTTTAAATGTACTCTCTATTCTTTGCAGACTTTCTTTTACAGCATTATCAGGCAGGCCTACAATCATCATATCTTTTCCGGTCTGGTTCAGCCAGTTTACTTCAATCGTAATGGTAATGGCTTCTACTCCATATACGGCACTGCCAAATGTTTTTACAAGCATGTATTGAAGATAATGAGAAAATTAATTATTTAGACCTGCATAGACCAATGGGAGGCGAATTGGCTATATCCGGCTGTAATTGTAATATATTACTGTTGATCTGGAGAATTTCATACTCCAACTTTTCACCATTTTCCAAATCAAGTGATAAAGTATATTTATCACGGCTCCATGTACCATTTACTTCTTCTCCGCCAATCGTAATTTTTACTTTTCCGTCATTAAAAAAATGGAAAACAGATTTACATTCTACCATCCAGTCGCCCGGCAATTTATCATATTCTTTTTCGGGAATTATAATCTGTCTTTGTAATTCTATTTTATATTCCTTATTTATGGAGCCAAATAAACGATCAATTTCTTCATTATCAGCTGTGTCTAATCTCATTTTACTGGTTATGAAAGTTTGATAGACTTGTTTGATACGTTCTGCGTCCGGATTATCGGGATTAGCATCTCTGATTCCAATAATGCTATCTATGAATTTTGAAAATACAGGTTTCATTCCTTCAAAACGACTGATGGTTCGGTCAATTACAGTTTTGAGTTTTTCATCTATTAATTTTTCTTCTTTAAGGTTGCGAAGGCTATTACAATCCTGATCCAGTTCCCGCATCATCTCAGTCTTCATCATTGAATAATCACAAGAAAAACAGGCAATGTTTTCAAATTTTTTAGATGCACTTTTAATGTAATCGTTAGCCGATTTCCAAACATTTTCATTTGCTTCTTTTTTCTCTTTTACTTCTTTCTTATGATCCTTTTTATCGGTAATAAAATGTACAATGAGATAACCTGCTACTGTAATAAGAATACCCAGAATGATGGTTTTCCAAATATTTTCTCCATGCGGAACGCCTGCCATAGTTTATTTTTTTAAGGTGGAGCAAGATAATAAGAAAAATTTTGAATTTCGGTTAGTTGCTTCTTACCATTTGGTAAATTTCATAAGGTGCCCCATCCTGTACCAGTGTAAAGGCATTTGCTGAAACATTGCTAAGGTTAAAGCGCCAATTGATGATTTCGCCGGAAGGCTGGCTGGTAGCCATGATCACTAATTTGTCTTTCTCTATTTTCCAGCTACCATTGGCGGTAGCCCCTTCTGTTTCTATCCATGATACTTTGTTGTCTTTTGAAAGGGTAACTACCGCACCCTCTGTTGCCCATTTGCCAATAATAAGATCGGGATTGATTTGTGTTACAAAATTTTTATTTTCAATAATATTACCACTACTGTCTAAAACTATGTTTTGCAAAAATTGAATTAATGAATCGTTTTTCTGCATTAAACCCGGGGCTTGCTGTACCATTAAAAACTCATCCATAGAAAAAGTACCGCCGTACCTATCTGCAAGTACTTTGGCTATTTCCTTTAGGTCATTCATATTTCTTTCATACATGCCATTGGTAAGTGTGGCAAACCGAATCATTTCATTAGTGGATGCTTCTTTTATTTCTTTAAGCGGCTTTTTGCTATTGGCAATTGCAGTCAATGTTTGATAATATTTTTCAACAGGCGGAATGGAGTTTTTTTCGTTTTCAATTCTTTTATTAAAAACTTTAATGAGGTCTTCATCTATATTTTTTCTTCTTTTTAAATCTTCAACGTCGGTTACAAATTTTTGGGATTCGGTTTTTATTGAATTTAAAAAACCATCGAGTCCATCGGTTGCCGCCGAATTTTGATAAGACATCATATTTCTGAAATACGCATTTTCATAACCTACAAATGATTTCCAGGTTTCTACGGTGGCTTCTTTTTTCTTTTGAAAATTATTTCCTTCCGGTTTTCTTAAGTTTTGTGTAATTAGAAAAACGATAGTAGAAGTAATGATGGTGACAATAGCGCCAACTGCGAGATTTTTTACATGAATCTTTGGCGGCGGATTATTTGATGGCTGTGGATTGTATTGCCCCGATTGCAAATTGTCGGAAGGGTGTGATGGTCCACTGCTGCTTCGACCTGCGGAGCTGTTGTAATTATTTTCAGGTATTCGTGGATTGTCAGACATAACGCTGCTTATTGCCCTAAGTTACAATTTTGAAAATAATAAAGCTATTTTATTTGGTTTCTGTAAGTATGCCTTCAAATAATAATTTAGTGTATGGATCAACGATTAACTGTGCTGGTTTTGCTGGTGCCGAAATAGTAAAAGTTTCTTCTTTCTTACTAATCTCTAGTTTTTGAATAGTGTTTGGCATATTGCCTGAAGACCATGCTATTTCCAACGGAAATTGAAATGCTGCTGATTGTTGTTTTTGAGTTACAGTTAGTAAGATTTGCTTGCTTTTGTCATTGTATTTCCAGTTGATAGCCAGTTTTGGAATATCGGGACTGTAAAGCCATTGATCAAAAAAACTATCAAGCGATTGGCCGCTTATTTTTTCCGCCACTTTCTGAAAATCTTTTGTGTATGCATTTTTTCCCTTATAGCTTTCGTAGTATGACTGGATGATTGTGTGAAAAATGGTATCGCCTACTTTATTGCGCAGCATGTGCAACACCCAACCGGCACGGGCATAGTTATTCGTGTTTATTAATTGTCGCCTGGGAGTAATGGAATCTACAATAGGTTTGTCGGCATATTTTAAATAAGCGATTACTTCATTTCTGTCGGTAATCAATCTTGTACGAAACTCATCAGTTCCATATTTTGTTTCGTAATAAATATGGGTAAGATAAGTGGCAAACCCTTCACTGAGCCAGAGGTGAGAAAAGTTTTGCTCGCTGGCCATATCGCCAAACCACTGATGCACGATTTCATGTGCAAATAACGATTCTTCTTCGCGATGACCCACTACCGAGTTTTCGTGATAGAAAATGGCTCCGGCATTTTCCATGCCGCCAAAGATTGTTTTGGATTGCACATTTGCCAGTTTCTTGTATGGGTATGGTCCAATATAATTGATGTAAAAATTTAAAATATCTTTTGCCATTGCATAATCATAAAATCCTGCTTCTTTATTTTCGGGAAAAACCCAACTACTAACCGGAATACAATCATTTACGTTGCCAATATAATTAACCGCAAATGAAGCGACACCTATCACCATTATTTTGGTGGGCAATGAAATTTCTTCTTTCCAATGCGTAAGTTTTAAATTGTTTTTCAAATTGGATTCTTCCACCAATACACCGTTTGAAATTACCTGGTAATGATCGGGTGCCGTAACTAAAAATTCAAAAGAGGCTTTATCGTCAGGGCGGTCGTTGCAGGGCAGCCAGTAGTGTGCCCTATCGGGCCAGTTATCGGAGAAGAAAGTTCGGTTGCCATATTTATTTTTTGAGATGATAAGCCCATCAGCAGGAATGCCTTTATAAAAAATGTTAAGTTGTAAAGTATCGTTAGTTCGTTTATAATCTGTAAGATTCAAAACCAGTTTATTGTTTTGATGAGTAAACGGGATTTTTTCCTTGCTATTTGAATCATCATTTATCCGGGTTACCATCATTCCTTTTCCGGATGTATTAATATTTTGCAGATCAAGAGAAATAGACTGGGTTTGCTTAGGAGCAATAAAACGGATCGTCGTAGTTCCAAAAATCGAGTCGTTTTTGTCGTTTAACTGCAGCCGGAATGTATAGTGCAGAATATCTGTTTGATCTTGTGCGTTCGATAAAGATGTGGTTGTTGTAAACAGTAAAAATAAAAGACAGTTTTTTATCATGCTTCAGGTTTAAATATTTTTGCAGGTTGCTGGGTTGCCAGCTGTATGCGGTCAATAATTTTTGTAAGTGGCAATGGTTTTAGTAGTTTGGGTGGGTCAATATTTTCATCAATGTCATCAAAATAGTTCACTGCTTTAATGGCAATCATTGGATATGAGTGAGGATACTTTGCTGCATAAAATTCGTGCATCTGACTGAGGCTGAAATGTTCCATTAAGAAGTAAACATTGATAAAATCTTTCAATCGTTTACCGCTTTGCACGATGGCGTGTAGTTTCATTGCAGTAATATCTTCTAATCCAAAAAAACGAATTCCTTCTTCTGTTTGTGGTGGAAATAGGATTTTATAGTCGTGACGAATGAAATCTGTTTTGATGTTGTTGACTACGGCCAATAATAGATTTTTTCTTGCTCTTGTTATTGCAAGATTAAACTTGGATTTTAGCCATCTCTCAATCTGTTCAGCCTCAAATTCATTTTGGGTAAATAAATCAATATCTATAGAATTGCGATGGCCAAGCTGTAATGCACGCGACGTGCCTCCAACAAGAAAAAAATCTCTCAACTTTGAAATAGCCTGCAATTCTTGAATGAGTTTAAAAGTGCCAGGGGCAATAATTCTTGGGTCTTTATGCAACATTTAGAAAACCTGAGGTTAGAAAAAATTTTGAAAAATCTTTATCCCTTTTATCTAATTGAGCACTCCATTCAATAGTTTCAAGTATTTGATCTTTAGAATAAAGTTTCATCATTTCTCTCCATTCATCAAGATTACCTCTTTCAAGTACTCTTTCAATCACAATTTTGTAAGATTTTTCATAATTGAAAGTCTCCAAATCATACTCCCAAAGCAATGCAGGATTGATAATATGCGGTCTTTCTTTTTTCATTTTTCTGTACTGTAAATATACGAAATATAGATTTGCATTCCTGATTATTTGACATCTGTTACATTAAGAATCTGCCAAAATTTAAAGTGAACAAGCTATAATTTATCCAGCATGTCCACTACTTTCTCTCTTTTTAAAATTACGTAACCAATACGATCATTACTGATTCCCTCTTTGAGCTGGTAGCTAAATTCTAATTGCTCGTTATTGACATTGGTTTCAAAATAGCGGAAAGAAATGTTTGGATAATTTTTTAGTTCTTCACCTATTTCATATAAGTGTGTGGAGAGAATGAAAAGTGAATTTTTGATTTTTATTAAACCCTTGATTACCGTCAATGAACATTTCATGGCGTCCTGTACATTGGTGCCCTTAAAAAGCTCATCAATAAGCACCAGCCATTTTTTTCCATCGTTTATTTTTTCAATAGTGTTTTTTATGCGTTGTACTTCGTTGAAGAAAAAACTTTCTCCTTTGGCTATATTGTCCACCACATTAATATTGCTGAGCAGTCCATTGAATAAAGTGAGTTTTAAATGTGCAGCCGGCACACCCATTCCAATATGAGCCAGAAATACAGCAGCACCTATGGATTTAATCAAGGTGCTTTTACCTGCCATATTTGCCCCGGTTAAAAAAAGAAAATTATGTTCGGGATTCATTTGCAAATCATAAGCAATGGGCTGGGGTAGCAGCAAATGATACAAACCTTTTGCATCTACCAATGGACTTTCCTGTTCTATAAATTCAGGAAAACTGAGGTTATATGTTTTTACGGCCACTGCCATTGCATACCATGCATCCAGCCGGCTGTAAATGTCTATGAGTTCCAGAGTATTGGTCTTATATCTTCCTCGCAGGTGAAAAGCAAAGTAAAGAAGCTGGCTTTTTGAAAATTTTTCACCCGGTTCTGTTGCTGCAAGTTTCAGTAACGGTCCTTCTTTCAATATGCCATTTATTCTGTCTAAGTAAATTTTTATATGAATAGGCAAGTCCACATCTTCTAACAGTGCTGCTATTTTACAAATACCGCGATAAAAATCTGCAAAATGCGGAACCGAATATTTTACCAAAGCATAATCTTCGGAGTGCAGCCATTTGTAAAAAAAATTATTGAGCGAAGCAGGTGACTCGCTGATGGGGTCTAATGCATACTCCATAAACTTCTCCATGACCAGCATGGTGCCATTGCTGATATCAGTAGGCCAGTCGCTTACATGCTCCATAAAAGTGCGAATGACTTTTTGTGTGCCGATAATTTTTTTCAGGTCATTGTGTGGTTCGCAAAAAAATTTGCGAAGCCATTCGCTGCCTCCAACAGTGCGTGTAAAATTTAACTTATGGAAAATAGAAAACTCTTCTTCGTGGTGGAAGATGGATATATCGTTGAAACTGGTGTTATCTATTTGCATAAGCTTCGAATAATTGAATGGGTAATTGCTTTTTAGCGATTAAACAATAATCGTTGTCCTTTAGTTGTTTCATTCCAAGTCCCGTTTTGATATACCAAATTGCCGTTTACGAATGTATGTGTTATAGATGCAGGAAATGTAAAATTCTCTAATGGACTCCAGCCACATTTATATAAAATATTGCTTTTGGTTACTGTGTAAGGCAGATTCAAATCAGCAATAACCAAATCGGCATGAAATCCTTCGCGGATATAGCCTCTGTCTTTTATTTGAAAACAATCCGCTACTGCATGGCTCATTTTTTCTGCAATTTTTTCTAAAGTAATATATCCTTCTTTGTAATAATGCAGCATTAATAATAAAGGATGCTGTACTAATGGTAACCCTGCATGTGCATTTTCGTATGTTGTATTTTTTTCATCCCAGGTATGGGGTGCATGGTCGGTGGCTATTACATCGAGCCGGTCGTCGAGTAATGCTTTCCAAAGCGCCGATCGGTTGTGTTGTGCTTTTATTGCCGGATTACATTTTATGAGATTACCCAGTCTTTCATAATCATGGCTGGTAAAATGTAAGTGGTGCACACATACTTCCGCTGTTATATGTTTTTCTTTTAGTGGGAATAGGTTAGTAAACAACTGCAACTCTTTTTCGGTGCTGATATGCAAAATGTGTAAACGGGTATTGTATTTCTTTGCTATTTGTATGGCATATAATGAAGATTCATAACAGGCATCTTCATTTCGTATAATTGGGTGATCTGCCGCCGTTAATGTCTTTCCTTGTTGCTTAAGATTTTCAAGATTTTTTTTAATGATAGATTCATTTTCACAATGCGTAGCGATCAGTAGTCCGGCTTCTCTGAAAATGGTATCTAATGTGCCCGGATTATCTACCAGCATATTGCCGGTACTGCTTCCCATAAATATTTTAATGCCACAAACCTCATTTCTTTTTTCATTTGTTTTCAACACTTCTGCTGTGTTTTGATTGCTTACTCCCATGAAGAATGAATAGTTGGCAAGCGATGTTTGTGCCGCTATCTGATATTTATCTTCCAACAGTTCTTGTGTAAGTGCATTGGGAATGGTATTGGGCATTTCCATAAAACTGGTAACACCCCCTGCCACAGCTGCTTTGGATTCGGTATATATTGTGGCTTTATGTGTAAGACCCGGTTCCCGAAAATGTACCTGATCGTCAATACACCCGGGAAATAAATATTTTCCTGTTCCGATTATTTCAATGCAATTTGAGTTAACATGAGCGATCTGTGAGGCCAGTTTTTCTATTCTGCCGTTCGTTATTAACACATCTGCATTAATAATCCTTCCTTCGTTTACAACTTGAATATCTTTGATCAGGTATTTTTGCATATTATTGTTTATTGAAATGAAACCAATACCCATGCAAATTAAGCAAACCGTTTTAAGGGCACTACTTATCCTGTTTCCCTGCTCCGTTTTTTCTCAATCCGTTTCTTTGCCGCAAGGCGATAAAGCTAATATTATATTGGAAAGGATGGAAATAAAGAGCCGTACAGATTCTTTTTTCAATTTTTCTAAAACCAGGCCTTTTACACGGCTACATACTATAAATGCAGTAAGTCACTATCTGCAACAGAACGGCAATGAAAAGATATCAGCTGTGGATGCACACAATGTAAAAAGCGTGATGTTGAATAATCTGGAATATGTGCCAGTGGCAGACCGGATGAAATATGCTTCCAAAAAATCAATCTGGAAAAATTTTTATAAAACTCCTGCAAATTTGTATGAAGTGCATACCAAAGATTTTGATTTGGTGGTGAATCCGGTTATTCAGTTTGTAGTAGCAAAAGAAAAAGATAATGATGAAACACTTTATCTGAACTCAAGAGGACTGTCACTTCGGGGGAAAATTGCCAATAAAATCGGCTTCTATACTTATCTAACTGATAATCAGGAAAAAGATCCTTTCTATGTAAGAAATTGGGTGAATGCAAGAGAGGCAGTGCCGGGTGCCGGAAACTATAAAACTTTTAAAACAACAGGTTACGATTATTTTGATGCTCGTGGTGGTATTTCATTTAATGTAACCAAGTATATAGATGTTGCATTTGCTTACGACCGCAATTTTATTGGAAATGGTTACCGCAGTATGATGCTGGGCGATCAAAGCAATAGTAATTTGTTTTTAAAACTGAATACACGCATTTGGAAAATCAATTATCAGAATCTTTTTATGGAACTGCACAATACTGAAAAAAGAACGGGCGATAGATTGATTGGAAAAAAGTATGCAGCCATTCATCATTTAGATATTGCGCTTACCAAGTGGTTGAATATGGGTCTATATGAAGCAGTAGTTTTCGGCCGCAAAGATCATTTTGAATTTGGATACCTCAACCCGATAATCTTTTATCGTTCTATTGAGTTTCAAAATGGAAGTTTTGACAATTCGCTTGCCGGGCTTGATTTAAAAGCGAATGTGGCAAAGAAATTTCAGTTGTATGGTCAGTTAGTATTGGATGAGTTTGTACTTTCTGAAATCACTAAAAACCGTGGCTATTGGGCAAACAAATGGGCTATACAAGCAGGGGTAAAATATATTGATGCATTTGGTATCAGTAATCTTGATTTGCAGTTGGAGCATAACCGGGCAAGGCCTTTTACCTGGTCGCATAATGATTCGGTTGCCAATTTTACACATTATAATCAACCGCTGGCGCATCCGCTGGGAGCCAATTTCAGTGAGTACATTGGTATAGCAAGATATCAACCCGCACCAAAATGGCTGGTAGTAGCAAAACTCATTGCATATACACAAGGCAGAGATAGCAGCAGCCGGAGTTTTGGCAGCAATATCTTTTTGCCTAATCAGGCACCATTTAGATCAGGTGATTATGGATATGCGATAGGCAGCGGCTGGAAGACAAATGTTTTTTATGGCTCCCTGCTGGTTTCTTATGAGTTGAAGGAAAATATGTTTTTTGAATTCAATGCGGTTTATAGAAAGCAAGATACAAAAACAGCTCCTATTACTTCTTCAAATACTTCAGTTGTGTCATTTGGTTTTAGATGGAATATGCACAGAAGAGAAGTGGATTATTAATTCAATTGCGGGTCTATTGGAAAGTTGATCATCATTTCATAATCGCCGCCCAATTGTCTGATTGCATCTTTCCATATTTCATGTGAAGATGTATGAAAGACAAGCTTGCGGGTTGCGGCTACGGTCAGCCAGGTTTTTTCTTTCATTTCTTCATCCAGTTGTGATTCACCCCAGCCGGAGTAGCCCAGAAAAAAACGAATTTTGGAAAAATCCATTTCTCCATCCTTTATCATTTTTACCACAGTTGCAAAATCACCACCCCAGTATATACCTTTCATAATCTCTTGGCTTTCGGGAATAGCATCTCCATATTGATGCAGCAGGTGAATGGTATGTTGCTCCACCGGCCCGCCATAATACACGGGAATTTTATATCCTTCCAGTCCATCAACCAGTTCGTCCAGCGTATTTTCAAAACGGCGATTAATTACAAAACCAAAACTGCCATCTTCTTTATGCTCGCACAAGAAAACAACGGTTCTCAGAAAATTAGGATCCTTTAAAAAGGGGTCGGCTATAAGCAAAACCCCGGCTGCGGGTATTTTCATTTTTCTAATTTAGGGAAAGATTTTAAAATGCCGTTAAAAGAATTTAATTATACTTTTTAAAGGAAAGAATGCCAATTGTCCGATGTATTTTTACAACCGGTACATTTTTTCTATTTTGGGCAGTGCTAATTAACACATGAAGAAAATTTTCCCACTTATTGCAATCCTGATTACACTTTCACTTATCGGAACCATTTTTATTCAGGTATCCTGGATAAAGAATCTGGCATTGGTAAAGGAGGATATCATCAAACAAAAAATTTATGATGCTGCTAAAAAAGTTGCCAACGAGCTTTCCAGTCAGGCTTCAGTAAAAAACAGTTTGGCTTCGGGGCCGCAAAAGAATAATTTTCTAAAAGATCCTTATATCAAGGATTTTCAAAAATTTTCTTACTCGGCAAGAGACATCAACCTGGAAGATGTACGCAAAAAAATTAACCAAATACTGGAAGATGCAAATGTAAAAGGAGTGAATATTGAACTGGGGTATGCTTCGTTTGACGATAACAGTTTTAAAAATGCAACCAAAAATTTTCTCGCACTATATCAAAGCGAAGACAAAATAAATAATTATCACTGCAATTTTATTATTGATGCCCTTAGTGGCACGGCCGATGAAAACCTGATTGGAAAAAATGCATTGTTTGTTGTAGTGCCGCAAATCAAAAGTTTGGTTTATAAATCTTTGATTTGGCGCATCGTGTCGGCTATACTTTTTACACTGGTTATTCTGGCTGCTTTTTACCTGACATTTATCACGATGCTCCGTCAGAAAAAACTCGCTAAGATCAAAAATGATTTTATCAACAATATGACGCATGAGTTTAAAACACCCATCGCCACGATTTCACTGGCGGTGGATGCTATGCGAAACGATAAAGTCATCAGCAATAAGGAAAAACTTGGCTATTTCAGCGGTATCATAAAAGAAGAAAATCAACGAATGAACCGCCAGGTAGAAACCATATTAAAAGCATCACAGTTAGAAAGACAGGAAGTAGAGCTGGCATTGAAGCCATTTCATGTGCATGAGCTGATAAAAGATGTTGCCGACAATTTTCGGTTGCAACTGGAAGATAAAAAAGGCCGTATAGATTTATCGCTGCATGCATCTAATGATTTGATGGATGTGGACGAAGTACATTTTTCAAATTTGATTAATAATCTTCTTGATAATGCGATTAAATATTGCAAAGAAAATGTACCGCCGGTCGTAAAAGTGTTTACACAATCCAATGCAAAAAAACTGATTTTGAAAGTAGAGGACAATGGCATTGGTATGAACCGTGAAACGGTAAAGAAAATTTTTGAAAGATTTTATCGTGNNATGTAAAAGGTTTTGGATTGGGTCTTAGCTATGTAAAAACAATGGTGGAAGCGCATGCCGGCGAAATCAAAGTAGAAAGTACATTGGGCAAGGGAAGTATATTCACTGTTGAATTTCCATTGAAAAAATCATAGCAGCTTTTCATCGGCCCACAACAAGCTACCATCTCCATAACTTAAAAACCGGAAATTATTTTTAAGGGCGTAGTCATATACTTTACGCCAGTTATCTCCCATGAGTGCTGCTACCAGCAATAGCAAAGTGGATTGTGGTTGATGAAAGTTTGTGATCAGCCCATTTATTATTTTAAAGCGATAACCGGGTGCTATCAATATCTGTGTTTTGGTAATCAGTCTTTCAATTTTATTTTTTTGCATCCAGTGAAGCAAAGCCTGTAAAGCCTTTTCGGGCGAAATACCGTGTTGCTCCAGTTCATAAGCTTCCCATTGATTGAGGGAAAGCGGCCATTCAATCTTCGACATTGATTTTACCCCCAACCAATAAAGGCTCTCAATGGTTCTTAATGTTGTAGTACCTACTGCAATTATATTTTCGGCTAAATTGTTCAGTATATTTTCAATAAAAATTTTTGATACATCAATCCATTCTGCATGCATTTCATGTTCAAACATTACGGGTGCATATACCGGCTTGAAAGTGCCTGCGCCAACATGTAGCGTTACAAAATCCCGTTGGATATTTTTATTTCTTAGTGATTGGAAAATATTTTCGGTAAAATGAAGCCCGGCAGTAGGGGCAGCTACCGAGCCATCAGATTCAGCATAAATGGTCTGATATCTTTCTTTATCTGTTGCTATGGCTTCTCTTTTGATGTAGGGCGGCAATGGAACAGCACCTGCAAAATGTAATATTTCAGCAAAACTTATACCGGTATCATTCCAAAACAATTCCACAATAAAAAAGCCGGTTTGTTTGCTGATAAACTTTGCAGAAAGGATGATTTCCTTTCCTGAATAGTTAATTTTTTTTTCTAACAATTGACCGGGTTTCCATTTAGATGCTCCGCCTATCAGGCATTGCCAATGCACTTTTGATTTTTGCAACATCGCAGTGGCAATATCAGCATATTGTACATCGGGCTCCAAACAAAAAATTTCTATGATACCTCCTGTAGGTTTTTGAAAAATTAACCTTGCCGATATAACTTTTGTATTGTTAAAAAGCAGTAATGATTTTTCCGGAAGGTGTGTCGCAATGTTTTTATAACAATCTTCAGCAATTGCACCTTGTTTATAAATGAGCAGTTTTGAATCATCTCTGTTTGTAAGTGGGAAATGAGCTATTTTATCATCAGGCAGCTGATAAGAATAGTCTAAAATTGAAATGTTTTTTGGATCTGTCATTACACAACTAACTGTTGTATTAAGCAGCAAATGTACAAGCCGGGAGCTAAGATTTTTTTACAGAATTTCATTTTCAAATAAAGCCTGTTTCTCAACTGAACTACATTGCTATTCACAACTTATCCACGCTTATCCACAGCTTATTCAGGCATTTTTCATTTTTGGGAGCAATATCAGGCTAAAAGCCTTTCCTGTAGGGCATTTGGTGGGTTTTTGGTATGGGGATAAAAGATTTTTGAAAAAATTTGGTCAATAAATGGGAAAAGTGGTTATTTTGTGGGAACAAGTTAAAATTGTTTCAACTAATTGATAATGACAACGCTTCTTGGAGAATATGCAGCTACGTTAGATGTAAGAGGACGTTTTCTGTTTCCGGTAGGTTTAAAAAACCAGTTGCCGGAGCCGGAAAGAGAGCGATTTGTTATTAACAGAGGTTTTGAAACATGTTTGACACTTTACCCCATGAAAACTTGGGATCCGCTCTTTGCAAAAGTGAATGGGTTGAATGAATTTGACCCGAAGCAGCGGGAGTTCAAAAGGGCATTTTTAAATGGCGCCACTTATGTGGAGCCGGATGCGGCGGGAAGAATCTTGCTGCCGCCAACACTGAAGCTGTATGCTGAGATGACAAAGGAAATTGTGCTCATGGCTTCAGGCGATAAAATAGAAATCTGGGATAGTAATAAGTACAAACAGTTCTTTGATTCAATTTCTTCGGATGCATTAAGTGATCTGGGAAATCAGGTTTTGGGAGGAGGTAGTGATCCGTTAAAAAACTAACAGGTTGAATATTATGGGAAAGTCTAAAAAAGAAATGGTCCCTTTCAGCTTGTCAGATGAACAACCACAACACTACCACACACCCGTATTGCTTGCTGAAACCATTGAGGCACTCAATATAAAACCTGATGGCGTATATGTGGACTGCACATTTGGAGGTGGCGGACATGCAATGGCAATATTGGAAAAACTGGGAGCCGGTGGCCGCTTATTTGCTTTTGATCAGGATGCGGATGCCAAAAGAAACCTGCCGAATGATGAAAGATTAGTTTTTGTTTCACAAAACTTCAGACACCTGCAACGTTTTCTAAGATTGGAAGGAGTGAAAGCTGTGGATGGCATTATGGCCGATTTGGGTGTAAGCAGTCATCAGTTTGACGAAGCCGCCCGTGGGTTTTCCATCAGGCAAAATGCCGAACTGGATATGCGAATGGATCAACGGCAAACAGGCACAGCTTATGATGTAGTGCAATCTTATACTGAGCAACAATTGCACAAACTGTTTGAGCAGTATGGTGAAGTAACCAATTCTAAAACGCTGGCTAAGAAAATTGTGGAAGTAAGAAACAGCAGTTCCATGAAAACAATTGATGGTTTTAAAAATGCAATTCGAGATGTTGTTAAAGGAAATCCCAACAAGTACTTCGCCCAGGTTTTTCAAGCATTGAGAATTGAGGTAAATGATGAGTTAGGCGCATTGAAAGAAATGCTGCAACAAATTCCATCCTTGTTAAAACCCGGAGGCAGAGCAGCCATTATCACTTTTCATTCTTTAGAAGACAGGGTAGTAAAAAATTTTTTTCGTCGCGGTTCTTGGGAAGAGCCGGAAGAGAATCCTTTTACCAATACTACATCAGTAAATGAACTGCTGGTAATAACGAAAAAGCCGATGCAGCCTTCTGAAAATGAGCAAAGACTAAATCCAAGAAGCAGAAGCGCAAAGCTAAGAGTGGCAGAAAAAAGAATGTTGGTGTAAATAAAAGTGAATTAACGAAAACATTAAAGAAAGTAAATATAGAGGGCACAAAAATTGAAAAGTCTATATCCCTTGAAATCCATCTCAGAAAAGAGATAATGAAAAACCAAAAGCTGAAAACAGATTGAAGGTATGATGACAGTGGAAACAAAAAATGTAAAAGAGAATGAACAACCTGACCGGCCGGAAGCCAATGCCGGGCAAGCCGGCTGGAAACGATGGCTCAATTATCAGTCGGTAGTAAAGCAAGTGCCATTCTTTTTGTTTCTCGCATTGCTGGCAGTAGTGTATATCTACAATGGCCACAATGCCGATAATACCATCCGCCGTATCAACCGTACGGCAAAAGAAGTAAAGGAATTGAAGTACGAGTATATCGATCTAAAAAGTGAAGTGATGTTTTTGAGTAAACCGGGAGAAGTCATTAAGGCCGTTGTGCCTTTGGGGCTGAATGAACTGAGCCAGCCACCGGTAATATTGAAAGACTCGATAGCTGCAGTAGCAACAACGAACTAAACGAATCATTGCTCTGGACGGCATTGATGAACCCATAAACACGCTGTACATAAAATGTGCAGCGTAACAACTAAAAGGAAACGGGCATTGGATGTAAAACGTGACATATTGTGGAGAGTGTACATCAGCTTTATCGGCATTGTAGTGCTGAGTGTATGCGTGTTTGCCCGGGCTTTATATATTCAGCGTTTCGAAGGCAATCACTGGCGCAGTATGAGCGACAGTCTTCATCAGCGCTATATTCCGCTTACTGCCGAAAGAGGTACCATCTATAGCGAGGCTGGAGAAATGCTCAGTACCTCTGTTCCTACATTTGATATTTATATTGATTTTTATGCCGAGGGATTGCGAGATAAAAAGGGCAAAAGATTTTTTGAAAATATTGATTCACTCTCAGCTGCACTGGCCGGTCATTTTAATGACAAAACCGCAGTTCAATATAAGAACGAGTTATTAGCTGCTTATAAAAAGCCCAACAACCGCCACTGGCTGCTTAAAAAGAAACTTGCTTTTGAAGATTATAAGGCATTGCGTGATTTTCCACTTATTAAATTGGGGAGAAATAAAAGTGGTGTTATTGTAGAAACAGATTCAAAACGACTGACACCATTCAAATTGTTGGCCAACAGAACCATTGGACTTTCACGTCAGTATGTATCGGCCGACAGAAAAACCAAAAGCCAGAATGTAGGACTTGAAAAAAGTTATGACACGGTATTGAACGGCCGCGATGGGCAAAAATTAGTTCGCTTTATTGCCGGCGGCACAGCCATTCCAATAGAAGGCTCTGAAACGGACCCAGTAAACGGACAAGATATTTATACTACACTCGATGTAAACATACAGGACATTACCGAAACAGCATTGATGAAAATGATGTTGCAAAGCAAAGGACCTTATGGTACGGCTATTGTAATGGAAACAGCAACTGGCGAAATAAAAGCCATGGCCAATCTTGGTCGCCAAAAAGATGGCAGCTATTATGAAGATGATAACTATTCACTGCGTGCTACCGAGCCCGGCTCCACTATTAAATTGGCCACTTTACTTTCTGTTTTAGATAAAGGCAGCAGCAAGCCAACAGATATGGTGGAAATAGGTGGCGCAGGCAGAGCTAAAGTGGGAAATAAAATGGTAACCGATGCAGAAAGATCGCCTAAGCCTTTCCTTACTGTTCAGGAATGTTTTGCGCATAGCTCCAATATTGGAATGAGCAAACTGGCCTTGAAAGCATTTGGCGAAAATCCAATTGGGTTGAAAGAATATTTGCACAAGTATCGCTTAGATGTTAAATCACCAATTGATTTAACGGATGTACCTAAGCCTACCATGGCTCCGCTTGATCAAAAAGGAAGTGCACAGGGCAATATGCTTTGGATGAGTTTTGGATATGGCATACAGGTAAGTCCATTACAAATTCTTACACTTTACAACGCCATTGCCAATAATGGGAGAATGATGAAACCGTTTTTGGTGAGCAACATTCAAAGTAACGGCATCATTCGCCGAAAATTTGATCCAGTTGTAATAAGCGAAAATATTTGCAAACCATCGGTAGTTGCAGATGCACGCAAAGCAATGGAAATGGTAGTTACCGAAGGAACTGCTCGCAAAGCAATGAAAGGTTTGCCTTTTGCTGTTGCCGGTAAAACAGGCACTGCACACGTTTCCGATGGAAAAATAAAATATGCTGATGGCGTATATCAGGCAACATTTGTCGGTTATTTTCCGGCCGATAAACCTCAATATACCTGTATCGTTGTTATCAGAACCAATCCACACGATCCGGTACACTATGGCGGCTCGCTGGGTGCTCCTGTTTTCAGAGAAATTGCTACTAAGCTTTATCCGCAATATGTGGAACAGAAGAATGCAACACAATATGCTGTAGTAATAGATAGTTCCAACTATTTCTATGCAGGTCTTTCAAGCGATATAAGGAAAGTTTTTGCTGATTTGAAAATGCGTTATCAGGATTCGGTGCAGCAAAATAAATGGGGAATGGTGTATGCCAGTAATTATCAGGCATTAATTAAAACAAATACGGTGAACCAGCAATTGATGCCCAATGTAAAAGGAATGGGATTGAAGGATGCTGTGTATCTATTGGAAAATATGGGAGTGAAAGTAAAAATTAGTGGAAAGGGAAAAGTGTCCGGACAGTCTATTGCACCAGGTACTGCATTGGCAAAAGGATTGACCGTGATATTGGATTTAAGTTGATGAAAAAAAATTGAGTGTGCTATTACAGGATATTTTATATAAAGTGGAGATAAGAACAGTGAGAGGAAGCACATCGGTGGAGGTGAATGGGGTGGCGTTAGATTCAAGGAAAGTTGAAAAAGGCTCTTTGTTCGTTGCGGTAAAAGGCTCGGTGGCAGATGGTCATTTATTTATTGAGCAGGCAGTGGCAAATGGTGCAGCAGTTGTTGTGTGCGAGCAGCTTCCGGCTTTGCTAAACGAGCAAGTGGTGTATGTAGAAGTGGCTAACAGTGCATCCGCAGCCGGGCAAATGGCGCATAATTTTCTTGACAAACCATCAGAAAAATTAAAGCTGACCGGCGTAACCGGCACCAACGGAAAAACAACAATAGCGACATTATTATATAAGCTCTTTACAAGTTTGGGATATACCTGCGGATTAATCAGCACCGTAGAAAATTTAATTGCAGATAAAGTGATTGCAGCTACACATACCACACCGGATGCTGTAAGTCTGAATACACTTTTGAAACAAATGGTTGATGAGGGGTGTACGCATGTGTTTATGGAAACCAGCTCACATGCATTGCACCAGCACCGGGTTTCAGGTTTGCAGTATGCAGGCGGCATTTTCAGCAATATCACACACGATCATCTGGATTATCATAAATCGTTTGACGAGTACATCCGGGTGAAGAAATCTTTTTTTGATTCATTGCCTGCTGCAGCTTTTGCAATCAGTAATGCAGATGATAAAAGAGGACAAGTGATGTTGCAAAATACAAGTGCCAAAAAGTATTACTACAGTCTGCGTACGGTTGCTGAGTTTAAAGGGAAAATTTTGGATAATAGTCTGAGTGGGTTGATGATGCTGGTNNAACAGTCTGAGTGGGTTGATGATGCTGGTAAACGATGTAGAAGTTCATTTTCGGTTGATTGGAGAGTTTAATGCCTACAATCTGCTTGCCGTATTTGGTGCTGCCATTTGTCTGGGCGAAGAAAAACATAAAGTGCTGACCGTTTTAAGTGAACTCAGTGGTGCAGCAGGAAGATTTGATTATATCGTTTCGCCAAAAGAGAAAGTGATGGCCATTGTAGATTATGCACACACGCCTGATGCGTTGCTGAATGTGCTGGCTACGATAAAGAAACTAAAGAAAGGATTTGAACAGGTGATAACAGTAGTAGGATGTGGTGGCGACAGAGATAAAACCAAAAGACCGGTAATGGCGGAAGTAGCATGTGAGCATAGCGACAAGGTGATTTTTACCAGCGATAATCCTAGAAGTGAAGATCCGGTACAAATTATTAAAGATATGGAAGCGGGACTTCCTCCGGCGAGTAAAAGAAAGTATATCTCAATTGTGGATAGAAAGGAAGCGATCAAAACAGCTATCAGTCTGGCAAAGCCGGAAGATATTATTCTGATAGCAGGAAAAGGACACGAGTACTATCAGGAAATAAAAGGAGTGAGAAATCACTTTGATGATAAAGAAGAAGTAAAAGAATTTTTTGAATTATTAAATAGATAACCAAAACCAAAAATGCTGTNNATGCTCTCTTTATTCATTACCGCATTTTATGGAAAGAAGTTGATTAAGTTCTTACAAAAAAAGCAGATTGGAGAAAGTATAAGAGAAGAGGGGCTGGCGGGTCAAGAAAGTAAAAGAGGTACACCCACGATGGGCGGCATCATTATCGTGTTTGCAATCATCATTCCAACATTGTTGCTGGCCAATCTTACGAATGTGTATGTGCAGGTGATGTTGCTAAGCACTGTGTGGATGGGTGCTATTGGTTTTATAGATGATTATTTAAAACTGCGAGGAAAGAAAATTGCACAACAGAAAGGAGAAGTGTATAAAAAAACAGGAAACGATGGATTGGCAGGCAGGTTTAAAATATTGGGTCAGGTGGGCTTAGGTATTTTGGTGGGAGCTACTCTATATTTTAATAGTGATGTAAAAATATGGAGAGAATATGTAGGTAAAAATCCGAAAGCGGATTCAACGGTCTTTGAAAAGAACATAAATGGCAAGGTGAAGTATTTTGTGGAATCCAAAACACCGGTAACTACCATACCTTTTGTAAAGAATCATGAGTTTAATTATTCCAAATTGCTCCCGGCTTCCTGGCGTGATTATACCTGGATACTTTACATAGTAATCGTAATATTTATTATCACAGCAGTTTCCAATGGTGCCAACCTTACCGATGGATTAGACGGACTGGCTACTGGCACTTCGGCTATCATTGGCTCCCTGTTGGGCATCCTGGCTTATGCAAGTGGTAATTTGGTTTTTGCCGATTACCTCAACATCATGTACATACCCGGATTGGAGGAGCTATCCATTTTCATTGCCGCACTCATTGGTGCTTGTATAGGTTTTTTATGGTACAACTCTTATCCTGCACAAATTTTTATGGGCGATACGGGCAGTTTAATGTTGGGTGGTGTTATTGCATCATTGGCCATTATTGTACACAAAGAATTATTAGTACCCATATTCTGCGGAGTATTTTTTGTAGAAGTTTTGAGTGTAATGATGCAGGTAGGGTATTTTAAATATACCAGAAAAAAGTATGGAGAGGGAAGAAGAGTGTTTTTGAAAGCTCCCTTGCATCATCATTTTCAGGTAAAGGGAATGCATGAAGTGAAGATTGTAACAAGATTTTGGATTGTAACGGTTTTGCTGGTGGTGCTAAGTATTGTAACGCTGAAGATGAGATAGCATTAAAGTTGAATAAGAGTTTTAATGGCTTACTGAAAAACCCAAAACTGGCAAGAACAAGTGTCAGTATGAATCCAGATCATTTGAAAACAGAAAACAGAACTGTGATGGTTGAAACACCGAATTGTGGTGCAGTTGTATTGGAAACTAATACTTATGAAAAACCAAACTCCGTACAACCAGCCCTTCACAAAAGAAGAAGGTGGCGAACATTATGAGTAAAAGATTTGTCATACTCGGTGGTGGTGAAAGCGGTGTAGGTGCGGCTTTACTGGCTAAGAAAAAAGGGTATGATGTTTTTCTTTCCGACGAAAGCTCTTTGAAAGATGGTTATCGTAACGAGTTGCTCAATGCAGGAATTGACTTTGAAGAAGGTAAACATTCAGTTGAATAAATATTGAATGCAGATGAAGTAATGAAAAGTCCCGGCATTCCCGAAAAGGCAGCAATGGTAAAGAAAATCAGAAGTGCAGGCATTGCAGTGGTGAGTGAAATTGAATTTGCATTTCGTTTCAAGGGTGATAGCAAAATAATTGCCATCACCGGAAGCAATGGCAAAACCACTACAACCGCATTAACCTTTCATCTGTGCAGCACTGCCGGTCTTGATGCAGCAATGGTGGGAAACATTGGAGCCTCATTTGCAAGACAGGTTGCAGTACATCCAAAAGATCTATATGTAGTGGAGGTCAGCAGCTTTCAATTGGATGATATAAAACATTTCAAACCGGATGTGGCCATACTTACCAATATTACTGAAGATCACCTGGATCGTTACGATTACCAGTTTGAAAATTATATACGGAGCAAATTCCGTATTGTGATGAACCAGCAGCAAGATGATTTTTTCATCTTCTGCGCCGATGATGAAATAACTATGAAATACCTAAACAAAGAAAATTTTTNNAGAGAACTACCCAATGGAGCATTTATAAAGGACGGAGATATGTATGTAAGAACAGGACAAGAGTTTACCCGAATGAGTGTCTTTGATTTTGCTTTGAAAGGAAAGCACAATCAATATAACACAATGGCTGCTTGCGTAGCGGCCACTACGTTGGACATTCGTAAAGAAAAAATAAGGGAGGCGGTTCAAACCTTTCAAAATTTTGAACATCGCATGGAGCATGTAGCTACTGTACGAGGCGTAGAATTTATAAACGACAGCAAGGCAACCAACGTTAACTCTGTTTGGTACGCATTGGAGAGTATGACCAAGCCCACCATCTTAATATTAGGTGGGGTGGATAAGGGAAACGATTATTCGCTGATAGAAGAGCTGGTGAAAGAAAAAGTAAAGGCCATCATTTGTTTGGGTACTGATAATAAAAAGATTCATGAGGCTTTTGGAAAAGTGGCGGAAACAATTGTAGATGCAGGAACGGCAAATGAAGCAGTGCATATTGCTTTTCACTTTGCAACGAAAGGAGATGTGGTTTTGTTGAGTCCGGCTTGTGCAAGTTTCGATTTGTTTAAAAACTATGAAGATAGAGGACAACAATTTAAAAAAGCAGTGAAAGAACTATAATGGATGCAGTAAAAGATATAAGAAATGGGTTGAAAAATACTTTCAATACTGATCATCTGATCAGTAAGACGAAAGGCGACAGAGTGATATGGGCACTCGTGGTACTGCTTACGCTGGTTTCATTGTTGGCGGTGTACAGTGCTACAGGATCATTAGCGTATAAAAATTATCAGGGCAATACCGAAGTGTATTTGCTGAAGCAAATCATTTTTATAGTGGTGGGTATTGCCGTTATTTACTTTGCGCATCTTGTAAACTATATCAATTATTCAAAAGTTGCAAAAATTGCATTTCTAATATCCATTCCATTATTGGTATATACTTTGTTTTTTGGAGTAAAGATGAATGAAGGTAGTCGCTGGATTCGGTTGCCTATACTCAATATGACTTTGCAAACTTCTGATTTTGCCCGATTGGCTTTGTTTATGTATCTGGCTAGGCTCATCAGTAAAAAGCAGCATTTTATAAAAGATTTTAGGAAAGGATTTCTTCCAATTATCACTCCGGTAGTTATTGTGTGTGTGTTAATTGCACCGGCAAATCTTTCTACAGCCTTGTTGCTGGGTGCCTGTTGTATGTTGCTCATGTTTATTGGAAGAGTAAATACAAAACATTTATTAATCACTATTGGTGCGGCTCTTGTACCTGTTATTTTTCTCATCATGGCGGCAGTGGTTCGTCATGGTAAGGAAAGCCCTGATACAGTGGCAACACCTGTGAAGAAAAGCTCCACCTTGTTTGGACGGGTAGATACATGGATTGGACGAATGGAAAGTTTTATTTATGGTAGCAAAGACAATCCGGAAGATGATGCTTATCAGGTAAATCAGGCAAAGATTGCTATTTCAAATGGCGGACTTTTTGGAAAAGGCCCCGGCAACAGTACGACAAGAGATTATTTGCCGCAAGCCTACAACGATTTTATTTATGCAATTATAATTGAAGAATATGGTTTAGCGGGAGGCGCATTCATCATGTTTATTTATCTGGTGTTTTTATACAGATGTATCAGAATTTATAAAAAATGTCCCTATGCCTTTGGAGCATTTCTGGCATTGGGACTCAGTTTTACGCTGGCTATACAGGCAGTGGCAAATATGGCGGTTACGGTTAATTTATTTCCGGTAACCGGTGTTACACTTCCCTTGATAAGCATGGGAGGCACCAGTTTCATATTTACTTGTCTGGCCGTGGGTATCATTTTAAGTGTAGCCAGAAATGTAGAAAGCCTGGAAGGAAAACAAGAGAACGGAAAAACAGTTGCAATTGATTAGTGATCGCAAAAGAAAATGATTGTGCATGAGCAAAAGAATAATAATTGCAGGAGGGGGAACGGGAGGTCATATTTTTCCGGCGATAGCGATAGCAAATGCATTAAAACAGTTGGATGCTGAAATTGAAATACTGTTTGTAGGTGCAAAAGGTAAAATGGAAATGGAAAAAGTGCCGCAAGCAGGTTATAGCATAGAAGGATTGGATATAGCTGGACTCAACAGAAGTTCTTTGATAAAGAATATCGGATTACCCTTAAAGCTGGTAAAAAGTTTTTTTCAGGTGCGCAGCATCTTTAAAAAATTTAAACCGGATGCTGCCATTGGTGTGGGTGGATATTCAAGCTTTCCCGTATTGAGGTATGCACAGGCAAAAGGAATAAAGACCTTTATTCATGAGTCAAATTCTTTTGCCGGCAAATCCAATATCATACTGGGGAAGAAGGCCACCAAAATTTTTACGGGTACCGATGGTATGGAGAAATTTTTTCCGGCAGCAAAAATTATGGTAACCGGTAATCCTGTTCGAAATGCCATTTCAAGTGCAACGGTAACAAGAGCAGATGGTGTTCGTTTTTTTTCGCTGGATGAAAAAAAGAAAGTGATACTTGTAGTGGGTGGTAGCCTGGGTGCAAAATCGATTAATGAAGCCATTGATGCCGGATTGGACCTACTAACCGGAAAGGATGTGCAATTGATTTGGCAAACTGGCAAACCGTATGCGGAGAAAGCACAGAACCGTGCAGCCGGCAATAGGATGGTGTGGGCAAATGAGTTTATTCCAAAAATGGAATACGCTTATGCGGCAGCTGATGTGGTAGTGGCCAGGTCGGGTGCAATAACGGTAGCCGAATTGTGTGTGGCAAAGAAGCCGGTGATATTTGTTCCCTATCCATTTGCGGCAGAAGACCATCAAACCGTAAATGCATTGCAACTGGTAAATAAAAAAGCTGCAATGATGATCAAAGACAGTGAAGCAGGAAAAAAATTAGTGATAATGGCACTGGAACTGATAAAAGATGAAGCCATGCAGCAGGAGCTAGTAAAAAATATTTCGCCATTGGGAATTACACAAGCAGATGAAAAAGTGGCAGAGGAAATTTTGAAATTGATTTAGATGGAAGCAGGTGAAAGGTAAAGGAAATAGGTGAATGGGAAAGAGTGAAGAGTAGTTTCAAAATAAAATCTAAGACTGTCCTTATGAAACTCCCCTTTTTGGGGAATGAAAAAAAATTGAAATGAACAAGAAGTTGAATGATATAAAGACCGTTTATTTCATAGGCATTGGAGGTATAGGCATGAGTGCGATTGCGAGGTTCTTTAAAAGCAGGGGCGTTCAGGTGAGCGGTTATGATAAAACAGTAACAGTACTCACTCGTGAACTGGAGGCGGCAGGAATACCGGTGCATTATTATGAAGATGTATCTCAGATTCCTAAGTATCCGGATTGTGTGGTATATACTCCGGCAATTCCGGCAACGCATCAGGAGTTGTTGTATTATCAAACCAATGGATTTGATGTGGTGAAAAGGAGCGATGTATTGCAACTGATAACGGAAAGTTCTTTTAATATCTGTATAGCCGGTACACATGGCAAAACGACCATCACTACCATGGTGGCGCATATACTGCGAGATAGTGGTTATGGTTGTAATGCTTTTCTGGGTGGTATAGCTGTTAATTATGGTACTAATTTTTGGGCAAGCGATAATAATGTATGTGTGGTGGAAGCAGATGAGTACGACAGAAGTTTTTTGAAATTGAATCCGGATGTGGCCATCATCACGGCTATGGATGCCGATCATCTGGATATCTACGGCACAGCAAATGCAATGGAACAGGCATTTATTGATTTTAGCGGTAAGATAAAACCAAATGGTTTGCTGGTAAGCCGGTTTGGATTGAAAAGAGCAGGAGCATTAAAAGGCGATAGACAAGCAACCTATAGTTTGCAAAACGAAAGTGCCGATGTATATGCCGAAAATATTAAGATGATGAACGGCAGTTATGAGTTTGATGTAGTGTGGGGTGAAGAGCGGATTGAAAACATAAGACTGAATATGGGCGGTATGCACAATGTAGAAAATGCAGTAGCGGCCATTGCCGTTGCAAGTTCTTTGGAAATAGATACTGAAAAAATTAAAGCAGCCGTTGCAAGTTTTCAGGGTGTGAAACGGAGGTTTGAGTATATCATTAAAAATGACCGTTTGGTTTTTATTGACGACTATGCGCATCACCCCGAAGAGTTGAAGGCTTTAATAACCGGTGCTAAAACTTTGTTTAGAGAAAAAAAGTGTACGATCATTTTTCAGCCACATCTCTATACAAGAACAAGAGATTTGGCCGATGGATTTGCTGCTGTGCTTGATCTTGCAGATGAGGTGATCTTGCTGCCCATTTATCCGGCAAGAGAATTACCAATTGATGGTGTAAGCAGCGAAATGATACTGGACAAGATGAATCATGCACATAAAACAGTATTAAGCAAGGAAGCATTGATGCAGTGGATTGAAAATGGATTTTCAAAAAAGCTGAATAAAGAATTTGGAGAAATATTGATAACAGCGGGTGCAGGAGATATAGATATGATGGTGGAACCGATAAAAAAAATATTGAAAGAAATATAAAGTGGGAGCCAAACAAACGATAAGAAAAATATTATTCATAAGCCTGTGGCTTTGCATTGGCGGCGGCATGCTTACCTTATTGTTGGCTGCAATCAACAATAAAAAGAAAGGGCTTTGCAAAGGATATTCCATTTCAATCAAGGGTGGCGATAAAAACCGATTTATTGATGAAAAGGATATTGAAAAGCTCATGTTGAAGAATGCCGGAGGCACCATAAAAGGTCAGCCGGTTGAAACGGTAAACCTGAACAAGCTGGAGCAGGAACTGAGAAAAAATGTATGGGTGAGCCGTGCAGAGCTATACTTTGACAATCAAGATTATTTGCATGTAGCCGTTATAGAAAAAGAACCTGTAGCCAGAGTGTTTACACAAGATGGAAATTCATTTTATATAGATAGTACAGCCAATAGATTACCACTATCGGATAAACTGAGTGCAAGAGTGCCCGTATTTACAGGGTTTACCAATGCTGCAAAGCTTGCGAAAGCAGATAGTGCCATACTTGATGGTATAAAAACCGTAGCAATTTTTATACTACAAGATGATTTTTGGATGGCGCAGGTGGCACAAATAGAATTGACAGAAACCGGAAATATGGAAATGGTGCCTGTAGTGGGCAATCATCTGATAAAGCTGGGAACAGCAGAAAACATTAAACAAAAATTCAGACGACTGATGATTTTTTATCAACAGATATTAAGTAAAACAGGATTTGAAAAATATAAAGTGATAGATGTACAGTACGAAGGGCAAGTAGTGGTTTCAAAGTTTGCTCAAGATGCTAAAATTGATTCAGTACAACTGAAAAAGAATGTTGAAAAAATTTTGCAGGAAGCAAAACAGGCACAGGCGGACAATGTAGAAAAGCCAATAGAGATTAAGGGCAGATATGAGATACCGGTAGATACAGCACGAGAAGAAAAGCCGGAACTGCCTGCAGAAGAAATAAGAACAGAGGAAAAGAAGCAGGATAAACCGGATGAAGAGCGAAAGCCTAAAACACTGATGCCAAAGAAAAATGTAAACAACTAAACAAGGTTTCAATAAAACAACTAAAAACTACAACTATGAACAACGAAAAACCCATTATCGTCGGTCTTGACATTGGGACTACCAAAATTGCTGTAATTGCCGGTCGCAAAAACGAATTTGGCAAACTGGAAATTTTAGGTTTTGGTAAAGCCAGTTCCAGTGGTGTAAAGCATGGTCAGGTGCTCAACATTGACGAAACCATAAAAGCGGTAAGAACTGCGCTTGACAATTGCTTTGCTTCTAATCCAAATTTGGATATAAAAGAAGTATATGTAGGCGTTGCCGGTCATCACATTAAAAGTTTGCAAACAAGAGGTGATATTGTAAGACAAGATACCGATGGCGAAATCACGCAAAAAGAAATAGACCAACTGGTGGCCGATCAGTACAAAACTTATATTCCTGCAGGCGATCAAATCATTGATGTGATTCCACAGGAATTTACAGTAGATAATTTTCAAAATATACCCAACCCCATTGGTTATGGAGGTGTAAAAGTGGGCGCCAATTTTCATATCATCACAGGTGATAAAAATGCAATAAAAAATATCAACCGCAGTGTGGGCAAAGCCGGATTGCAAACCAAAGACCTCGTGTTGCAACCTTTAGCATCATCAGCTGCTGTAATGGGTCAGGAAGACCTTGAAGCAGGTGTGGCCATTGTTGATATTGGCGGAGGTACTACCGACCTTGCTGTATTTTATGAAGGCATCTTAAAACATACTGCCGTCATTCCTTTCGCCGGCGAAAATATTACCAATGATATAAAAACCGGATTGGGTGTTTTGAAAACACAGGCAGAACAAATGAAAGTACAGTTTGGTTCAGCATTGGCCAATGAAGCAAAATCAAATGCATTTATCACCATTCCAGGCTTACGTGGAATGCCCGCAAAAGAAATCAGTGTAAAAAATCTTGCCAATATCATTCAGGCGAGAATAAGTGAAATCATGGATTTTGTAACCTATCATTTAAAGCAGGTAGGATTGGATAATCGCATGCTGAATGGTGGTATCATTTTAACTGGCGGCGGCTCGCAGTTAAAGCATCTTATTCAGTTGACGGAGTATGCAACCGGTTTGCCTGCACGCATTGGTTATCCCAATGAGCATTTGGCAGCCGGCCATATTGATGAATTGGCAAAACCCACTTACTCCACTTGTATCGGTCTTATACTAAAGGGATATGATGACTATGAGCATGACCGCAAGCAGTTTGAAATGGATTTTAAAAATGTAGAAGTACCGGAGTTGTTAAAGAATAAAGATGAAGAAGTAACGGAAGTAAAACCGGAAGAAACGGTAAGTGAAAAGGAAATGGTAAGAAGAAAAAACCTTACCGGTTTCTGGGGCAAGTTTAAAGACAGGATCATTGATTTGTTCAAAGAAGAAGAAGATAAAACGCTTTAATCACATTTAGAAATTTTTAATAAACTGTTTAAAGAAAATACTACTAACCCAATCAACAACAATCCCGAAAATTCAAAAATTAAAAATGAAGTAAAGGGATATTAAATTCTAAGCTTATGATACATTTTGATTTGCCCAAGGAAAAATCATCCATCTTAAAAGTAATAGGTGTAGGTGGCGGTGGCGGCAATGCGGTAAACCACATGCACAGCCAAAATATAGATGGCGTGAATTTTATAATTTGTAATACAGATGCACAAGCATTACAATCCAGCAATATTCCCAATAAAATACAGCTGGGACCACACCTAACGCAGGGGCTTGGTGCAGGTGCCAATCCTGAAATTGGAAGACAGGCAACCGAGGAATCCTTGGAAGAGATAAAAAACATTTTGGAAGTAAATACCAAGATGGCTTTCATTACTGCCGGAATGGGTGGTGGTACCGGTACGGGTGGTGCGCCCATCATTTCCAAAATATGTAAAGACCTTGGCATACTTACCGTTGGCATTGTTACTACTCCTTTTGCTTATGAAGGAAAGAAAAGACAACTGCAAGCTGAAGAAGGTATCAAAACCATGAAGCAGTATGTGGATACATTACTTGTAATCAGCAATGATAAACTACGCAGTCAGTTTGGAAATTTGAAAATGCGTGAAGCATTTGAAAAAGCTGATAATGTACTGGCCACTGCTGCAAAATGTATAACAGATGTTATAAACAGCAAGGGGCAAATCAATGTTGACTTTGCTGATGTATGTACCGTAATGAGAAATGGCGGTGTAGCCATATTGGGTAATTCTGCTTCTGAAGGAGAAAACAGAGCTCAGAAAGCAATTGAAGAAGCCCTGAACTCACCGTTGTTGAACGACAATGATATTCGCGGTGCAAAATGGATTCTGATCAACATCAACTCAGCACAAGGTGAACATGAGCATACAATGGATGAAGTTGAAGTGATACAACAATATCTTTTGGAACAGGCAGGCGATAATACCGATGTTATTTTAGGTCTGGGTTATGATGATACTTTAGGTTCTCAAATCAGCATTACGCTGATTGCAACTGGATTTGAAAATAAAGACCCTTTTGCAAAGGCAGTACCTAAAAAAGAAGAACCAAAGCCCGAAGAAAAGATTGTAATGGTATTGGATACTTCAAAAGAAGAATCAAAACCTGTTTGTCTGGTAAAACAAACGGAGGAAATCGTTGATGCAAATGTAGCAATAGAAAAAAATGAAATTTTAACACAAGAAGTAGCTGTTAAAGAAATGGAAGTGATGGAAGCAGCTTTGCAAACTGAGCAGCAAGAAGATTATCTGGCCCCCCGGTTGGTAGAGGTAGTTGCTGTAAATGATATACCGGTAATGCAGGCTCCTGTTATTGATATTACCGACATCAGAGAAGAAGCAAATGAAGTTGTGCATTATGAACTGAAACCTGAACTGGAAAATATACTTAGTAATTCTACTGATGAAATAGCAGGTAATTCTACTGTTGATAAAAATGAAACAATAGAAGAAACGGTTAGTATAAATTCGGTGGATGAACAACCACTGCCTGCTATAAAAGAAACGGATGCTGAGTTAATCCTCAGCTATAAAGATAATAGCCAAACCGTGTCTGCAGCATCGGGTGGCTATTTGGCCAGGCCATCCAATATCTACGCAGCGTCCAACGCAGAGGAAAAAACCTCCGTCGTTGCTGCTGAAAAGCCGGTCTCTGTACAAGCCACTGCCAGCAACGAACAGGAAGAACTTTTGGAATTGCAAATGCAGATTGTAGAAAGAGATGACATTCCAGCGGCGGATATGCCCTTGGCCCATCAGGCTCAGTCACCGTTGCATCAAGAGGTTGAGGATGCGTCGTTGACGAACGAAACCGAAGAGCAACAACGTAAGGCGGCCGAACGATTGCATAAGTTGAGAAACTTATCCTTTAACGTAAACGGTGCCGACCCCAATAATGAGTTTGAGACTGTGCCGGCATTTATCCGCCGCAAAATGGAATTGCACAGCAACACAACTCCCGTTGAAAATTTCTACAGCAATATTGAAGTAAAGGCGGGCGATAACAAGCAGGCAAACCTCAGCACACTCAATACTTTTTTGGACGGTAAAAAACCAGACTAAACATAGTTCGTTCCAATGAAACCTAAGCGTTAAGCTAGTGTTTTTTAGTTGTTCCCCCCGATTTCCATCGGGGGGTTTATTTTATAAGAATTTTCCCGAACGATTTATAAATAACTTTTACAAGTCGTCATACTTGTATTTCCTCACCGTAAGAAAAGCATATAATCCACCAAATGCCATAGCGGCCAATAGCATAACTGTTTCTGATGGAAGTCCTATATAAAAATCTCTTAATCTTGGAAAAGGGGTAAGTGAATCGGCTACTTGTAATGGCATAAAATGTTGCAATCCCGGACTAATTTTTCCGGCAATCCACATAAACAAAAACTCCAGCAACAAGCCATAAATAAAAAATACAATAATGGCAACTCCACTACGTCTGAAAAAAGTGGCTAACAATAGTGCAAATAATAAATAAACCATTGCTTGTACAAATGAAAATCCAACCATTTTTAAAGCATCGGCCGACAGCGTAACGCCTACTACGTTGGACATAATAAATCCTGCAAGCAAATTCATAATCGCAATAACGGCAGCCATGCACACAATCAATCCTATTTTACTATAGATAAATGTTTCCCGCTTCCAGCCATCAATTATATTTTGTCTGTTGGTTTTAAAATTTACTTCGTTAATAAATAGACTAATAATAATCATACCGGGTAGATAAAGCAAAAACCCGGTCCAGAAGCAAACCGTTTGCATTAAAAATTCTGAAGAAAAAAGATTCAACACATCGGAGCCCTTGCCCTGTGTTCCGGTTACGGTTTGTTGCACACTTCCTACCACATTCAGATATACTTTATAAAAAATATATACGACCAGTAACAACCCCATTAGATAAAGAGCCGAGAAGACCTGAAACACCCGGTAGTTCTTTATCTTCATCCATTCAATTTTCAAGTTTTTTAGCATATAATAATTTTAGCGGTCACTTTGATTTCCGGTGATTTCAAGAAATCTTTTTTCCAGCGATTTACGTTTAATGTTTAGTTGACTTAATACCACACCTTGTTCAAAACAAAATTTGTTTAAGGTATCGGGTTTTATTTCTTCTGCACATTCAATTAAAAATCCGGTTTCAGATTTTTGAACGAGTTGAATGCCTGAAAATTTCAATAATGCTGCTTCTAGCATTTGAAGATTTGCAGCTGCAATTTCAATCTCTATAGTATGAGCACGGGTAGTAACAGCGCTGCCCGATAAAAGCTCCTGTACGGTACCCGTTGTTTTTAAAACACCTTTTTGAATAATGGCAACATGGGTACATACTTTTTCTACCTCATCCAGTATATGGCTGGCCATGATGATGGTTTTGCCCTGGCGATTCAGTTCTTTTATCAATTGTCTTATTTCGGCAATGCCGGCAGGGTCCAATCCATTGGTGGGTTCATCAAAAANNCAGAAATTTTTAAATTTTTTTCGCCGGATAGATAATGGTAAAAATTGGGTGTTTCCAACAAAGTGCCAATTTGTTTTCGTTGCACTTCACTTCCCGGTGCGCCATTCCACAAAAAGTTTCCGCTATTAGCTTTCAATACATCCATTACAATACCCAGCAGTGTGGTTTTGCCACTACCATTGGGTCCCAAGATGCCAAATACGGAACCGGCAGGCACATCAAATGAAACATTGTTTAATGCATGAACGGGGCCGTAGTGTTTGTTTAAGTTTTTTACCGAAAGAACTGGTGTCATATAAATTATTGCGGATAAAAGTAGTAAGGAATACAGTTAACACAAAACTAAATTCAGGGCATATCGCCCGGTTGAAGTGATGCATGATCGGGATGCCAGAAATTAGTAAACTCGCCGATGATGGTTTTTCCGTTTTCATATTTTCTGCGATGCAGTTTTAATGCAAGAACATCTGCTGTCAACACTTTGCGATACATGGGATGCATAGTGCCGCCTGTTACACCGGCAGGTTTTGCCGGGTCGTATTGATAGGGTGGATCTACCAGTGTGCCGCGGGGGTACATAATGCCCGGTACTCCTTTGCCCCGCAGGTCCAGGTCTTCGGGATGATCGAGCCCCAGTGTGTGGCCATACTCATGCGCCGCAGTAGTAGAGCCTTTATACAGGTTTTCCATTTTAAAGTAGCCACTGTTGCAACCCAGCCCATCCACAAAGGAAATATTGCCTCTTACAAATTCTTCAAGTCTGAAATAATTATTTCGTGGATCCAGGTTCTGATAAATATCAATATCTGCAAGCTGTGGCATACAAGCAGCCGTAATATTGAAAACGACACGATATTTTTTTTCTTCTAGCGGTATCATTGTCCGGGGTTCATTCCACATGGTTTCTATTTCCTCTCTTATTTGTTCCGTTATTTGTGGATTGGCCGCATGGCCATAGGTAATGATGTGCGAATAAATGATGATGTTTTGAAGTTCTATTTCTGCTGTGCCCATGTTGTTGTAGTTGTGAACAAAGATAGGAGAGGGATGGAAAATGGGTTGAGGGGGGGATGGTGTTCGATTATTTTATACTTGACCCTTTAAAAGTATAAATTCTATCGGTATACTGAATCCAAAAAAAGTGCACTCTAAATGTTTTTATTGTATTTATTGGCAATATGATTTAATGAAAAAAGTTATTATGTGGGGCTATCTAGTAACTCAAATTTTGGATAATTCAAACCCTATCAATCCAAAAAATACAGAAATTACGATGAAGGCTATTGAAGACTTTAAAGTAAACAATTCTTTAATTTGTTCAGCAGTAAGTCCGTTATTCGCCCTGAGAACTATAGATAACCACAAGCCAATAGTACAATCATATAATCCAAGAATAGCATTTGTAAGAAGTACATTTGTTAGAATATATTCTTTGGAAACAAAAAAGGCAACGAGTATATAAATTGCAATTGAAATGAAGCTTAAATAAATATATTTAAAATTCATTTTTCTGGATGCAACTGCTCCCAAAGTATCTACAAGCGTAATTGAAAATATTCCGATGATTAAGTATTTTATCAGGTTTGTATATGCCATTTTTGTCTTTAAGTAAATAATTCATTGATAAAACTGTCAGATGCTTTCAACGGAAAGTGGCTTGAAAAATTATTTTGTAAATAATGCCATCTTTTTTTGATATATTATTGAAATTTGAAGTCACAGAAGATATTTTTAATTTTTTTCATCAAAACTTAATTGACATTTGCCCAAGTTTCCCTATTTTTTTTTAAAATGTAATTTAGGGAAAGGCAAGGATTGTCTAAATACCTGCCATTGGCAGAAATAGCTAATTTGACAGTAAAGGCTAAAAATAAATATTTCATTATTCTAAACTGTATGCCCGGCCTTAGCAAAATTTGTAATTCAGAAAATTTTATATTGGTTATTTGGTTTACTGTCGGCCCATTGGAATTATTTTTTTCAAATTGATCCAGTTTCCCGTTTAAATATTGAAAACCTACACCTGCATTAATTCTGAGTTTTTTTGACGAATCTCTTAAAAGATAGTTTACGGAAATTGGGATTTGATATCCTTTTAAGATGTAATAATGCTCATTATTATTTACTTTCAATTTTGTATCTTTCCCATTAAAAATGGAAATGCTAAAGTCGGCAAACAGATTATTGATTATATACATACCTGCTCCCAGTTCTATTCCATAGCCTGTAAATGTTTTTCCGGTTTTAAAATTGATCCCAAAGATTTGTGCAGTAGGTTCCTTTGCCTCTTTAAATACAATGTTAGTTGTACTGAATCCTATTTTACCCAAAATAATTTTATTGGTCTTTTGACCAAATAAATTGTATGTAATCAAGTTTAGAACTAAGAGAAATAAAATGTAATTCTTCAATGCAATTAGTTTGCGTTCTACCCAAAATTAAAGTACTCTAAACTGTAAAGAAAATTTCATATATCCTGTATAAAACCCAAATTGGAAAACATTTTTTTATTTTCAAATGCTAACTTCCTATATACAATTTAAATGCTTCCGTCAGTCTTGCAAATTCTTTTTTTACTTGGTTCATACCTATCAGGCCACCCGACATACCCGAAGAATCCTTTTGCAGCAATAAAGAAAACAAATCACCCTGATGCTTTATTGTTACTGCTTGTTTATTATATTTTACAAATGCACCAAAGAGAATGCGCATTACCCGGTTCCCCTTTTCGTAGGTCTTTACTTCACCTTCGGTCGATTTTAATTTATAACCTTCCGAGCTAAAAAAGAGATTGAGCTTATTGTCCAGCTCCTCAGCGGTACACCCGGTAATATTATAGATTACCCTGTCTTTGGCAAAATCTACCAGCGTGGCTTGCATAAATTAATTTTTTATAAATGTACTGGATTTGTAAGTAAGAATATTTGCCAAAAATTCAAATGTTTCCATATTAGAATTGCGTATATTTACGCATATCTAACCTATTATAAACTAACTGTAAAACCAATTGTATGACCGACCAGCAAATACGTGTGGCAATTGCTGATGACCACAAAATCTTTCGAGATGGCATTCGCATGGCGCTGAAGGATAAAGAATTTCTGAAAATTGTTTGGGAAGCTGAAGATGGAAAAGATTTGATGCACAAGCTAAAAATCAAACTCCCCGATGTGATTTTAATGGACATTCGTATGCCGGAAATTGACGGCATCAATGCCATCAGCATCATTCGCAAAGAATTTGAATCCATCAAAATCATTATTCTCACTATGTATGATGATCAGGAGATGATTACCAAAATGATGGAAATGGGGGCCAACGCATATCTTACCAAAACAACTGACCCCGAAGAAATTTATCAGGCCATTCTTACCTGTATGAATGATGATTTTTATTTTAACGACCTGGTGAATAAAGCTGTATTGCTAAAGTTGCAACACAAGAAAACGGTAAAGCAGTTTTATCCCAACCCGGTAAAGTTTTCTGATAAGGAATTGAAAATTTTAAAACTGATAGCCGAAGACAAAACGACTGAAGAAATTTCTAAAGAAGTTTTTTTGAGTCCGCGTACAATAGAAACAATCCGCCAAAACATGAAACAAAAAGTGGGAGCAAAAACAATTGCCGGATTGGTAATGTATGGCATGAGAAATAAAATGCTGGAATAAAACTTTTTACAGAAGGCTTTGTATTTTTTAATTGGAATGACTATGTCAAACATCAATGATACTTTTTTTGACGGATATTATAAAGACATCTGGAAAGCCATCATTCCGGAAGAACTGACAAATCGAGAATCAGATTTTTTGATAAATTATTTCAACTTGAAAGCGGGCAACAGGGTTTTAGACCTTATGTGTGGATATGGCCGCCATGCACTTGCGCTGGGCAGAAAAGGAATAGCCATTACTGCGGTTGATAATCTGGCAGCATATATTTCAGAAATTGATCTGTTGGCACAAAAGGAAAATCTTCCGATAAAAGCAATTCAACAAGGTGTACTGCATTTTGTATGCGATGAAGATATTGATTTGGCAATATGTATGGGCAATAGTCTTAATTTTTTTAATGCTGCCGATACATTATCGATTTTATCTAACACCTGCAAGTCGTTAAAGCCGGGCGGGCATTTACTTATAAATGGCTGGTCGTTGGCCGAAATCGTTTATAAAAACTTTTCAAGTCGCACCTGGTCCGAAATTAATGGCATCAAATTTTTAACAGAAAGCCGTTTGCTTTTCTTTCCATCCAGATTGGAATCAGACAGTACTACGATAGCTGCCGATGGCAGCATGGAACAAAAAGCGGGAGTCGATTTTATTTATTCTTTGAATGAAATGGAAAACCTGCTGCTTGCTACCGGTTATAAGATTGAAGAAGTATTTAGCATTCCCGGAAAAAAGAAATTTACACTGGGTGACCCTCGTGTGTATATCATCGCTAAAAAATTGTAACCACTTTGAAAGACTGTTACAAAAAATAACCCCGGCGTTATGAGGACCGGGGCATTACACGTTACTGTTATGAAAAGAGAAAATTTAAATCAGTTTGCGTTTCATAAGGACAAATTGTTTTCAATTCTAAAATGAAAAAGAGAAAGTTGATTGTCGGTGAAGTGCTCCCGGTGAAGACCGGGTTCGGTTTTTCAATGGATTTGGAAATTCTTTTTTTCTGGACGGTTTGGACATTGGACGAGAGTGTAAACAGATCATCCGTGTCAATCAACTTTCTGAAACAAAAATATATGCACAAGCTTATGTTAACAAGAGGATAACTGCCCTATTTATCGCACCCTATTTTTACGCACACATTCGTAATAATCTCTTTTACCTATCGGAAAGTTGCGAGGACGATAACAGTAAATTCTGCAAAACAAAAATGAGGTAGTACTACCATAGTATTTGTAACAGAAATTTCCCATCTTGCATTAAGATTTTTTACTGTCTTTATTAATTTATTTAAATATCCAAAATCATGAAAAGCCCAGACACTAACACTGTTATTAAAGTAGCGATTGCTGACGACCACACATTGTTTCGTACAGGAGTTAAAACTTCCCTTTCACAGCGCAAAGACATTCAAATGGTAGCTGAAGCCGAAAACGGTATGCAGTTGATGAATCTATTGCGTCACATTCAGCCCGATGTAGTATTATTAGATATACAAATGCCGATAATGGATGGCCTTACTGCTTTGCCGGAGATTAAGAAGCTTTATCCGAACGTAAAGGTGATTATGTTGTCATTCTTAAATGATCATTCCGTAATTTCTAAAATGATGGAACTGGGCGCCAATTCTTATATTACTAAAGAATCGGGTGCCGATATGATTTATGATGCCATAAAAGCAGTGTATCAAAATGATTTTTACTTCAACGACCTTACCAATAAAGCGTTGTTGAGTGGTTTGCGTACAAAGAGAACAGCCGAATCATCAATGCCACAAGATGTACATTTGAATGAAAAAGAAATTACCATTTTGAAATTGATGTGTGAAGAGAAAAGTACAAAAGAAATTGCAGATATGGTTGACCTTAGTCCACGTACCGTTGAAGCTATTCGTGATAAGTTAAAAACCAAAACCGGAACAAAATCCATGGCAGGCCTGGTATTGTATGCAGTAAAGGCAGGCATTGTAGAACAAGCCTAATGCTTTTTGAATATTTTTTTTGAAAGCCATTCTCAAGAGTGGCTTTTTTTATTACTTTCATTTTATGACGTATATCTGTTACAATGGAAATATGATGGAAGCGAGTCAACCGGTAATCCATGCATCTAACAGAGGATTTAGATATGGTGATGGATTGTTTGAAACCATGAAGATTGAAAATGCTAAGATTCAGTTAGCAACTTTGCATTTTGATAGGCTGTTTGCCGGAATAAAATTGTTGAAATTTCAACTACCCGTTTTTATTACACCGCAACATCTTACCGAAACGGTATTACAACTTTGCGAAAAGAATAATTGTTTGGCATCAGCTCGGGTTAGGCTTTCCGTATTTCGGGGCAATGGTAGCTTGTTTGATGCTGATACACCTGCGGAATATATTATGGAATGCTGGCCATTGGAGCAGGCGTTAGTATCTTTTAATGAACAAGGGCTGCTTTTAGATTTTTTTCCTGATGTAAAAAAGTCTTGTGATGAATTTGCAAATTTAAAATCGACCAGTCATTTGCCTTATGTAATGGCAGCGGCATATGCTCAGGAAAAAGGTCTTGATGATTGTTTAGTGCTCAATCATTTTGGCAGAGTAGCCGATACCTCAATCGCCAATATTTTTTTGATAAAAAATAAAACCATTTACACACCTTCACTTGCCGAAGGATGTATAGCCGGAGTAATGCGACAGCATTTGATTTCGCTTTTGAAAGCGAAGGAGATGGAAGTATGTGAAACGGCAATATCTCTTAATGATGTAATGGAAGCAGATGAATTGTTTGTAACCAATGCTATTCGTGGTATTAAATGGGTGTATCGTTGTAATGAAAAAGTATTTTCAAATAATGTGTTGAAGCTGCTGATGCAGGAATTGAATTATCTGTTATCATGATGATTTTCCAATTCTTCCATATTAAGGTGTTCGCCACAATTGGGGCAACGGTGTGTTTTTTTTACACGATTGGCTCTAAACTCATCAATAAATCCGGCAGTAATGATGCCTGCCGGTAATGCAAAAAGTGCGACACCGGAGAGCATAATAATCATACCTACTGCTTTGCCAACATCGGTTAAAGGATACATATCGCCATAGCCTGTTGTGGTAAGCGATACTACAGCCCACCATAGTGTAGCGGGAATACTGGTAAACTTGCTTTCTTCTACACTGGGATATCTGTGTTCAATAAAATACATGATGCAGGAAGCAATGATGATTAAAAATATGGTAAGTATAAAACTTAGTCCCAGTTCATTTTTCCTTTTTCTAAATACATTCAATATCATTTGAGCTGAATGTGTGTAGGCCGTTAATCTGAATAAACGGAGTATGCGCAACAATCTTAATATTCTGATTTCTCTTAAATCAATACTTACTCCTATCATTCGGCTGATGTAAAAAGGTAGAAACGCAATCAAATCTATAAGCGCAGCAGGGGAAATCATATATTTGAGCCTTCCCCAAAATGGGTGGCTATATTTTTTTTCATGATTACTGCTCCATACTCTTAATATATATTCTAATGTAAATATGATAACAGAAACCAGATCAAAATAGTAAAAGAATTCTTTAAACTCTTTATGAATGGGTTCTATCGTTTCTACGATTACGGCTATAACATTGAGTACAATGAGCGTTACAATAAAAATATTGATGATTTTGTCCCAATGCTTATCGCCAACTATTTCGGGGTGCAGCAGGCCATGAACTTTTTCTTTGGTCTTGTAGTACATCTACCCTTGATTTTGGTTGCCTAAGTTAATGAATATATTTTTTGGATTCAATTTTACAAAAAAAATCCCCTCATGGCGAGGGGACTGAATAATAAATAAAATTCATTATTTGGTAGCAGGCATCAATTCCTGAGAAATTTTCATTGCCCAGTCGGCCCATGCTTTAGCTTCTTCTGGCTTTGAAGCAAGCTTCATACCAATTTCTTGTGATTTCTTGCTCCACTCTGTCAATGACTTGCTCAACTCTACAAGTTTTGCAGGATCCTTCATACCTGCTTTATATTCTTGTATAAAAGCATTATATTCATTAGCAAATTTTTGAACATCCGGATCAGAGAATGTAGGAACGCCTTCAGTAGCGGCAGTTGAAGTTGTTGTAGTTGTAGGTGCTACTTCAGTTGTTGTAGGAGTGGTAGTTGCAGTAGAGTCTTTTCCTTCAGCGGGTTTGTCGCTTTTTTTACCACCGCAAGAAGCCATAATGCCTGCGACTGCAAGCAATGCAAAAATTTTTTTCATTCTTTTTTGGTTTTAAGGTTTATAAAATTGAGTCGCAAACCTAATATTTTCTTATTAAAAATGAAAGACTATTGCACTATTTCAAAACAACAAAAAGGAGCAATCATCAAAAATTGCTCCTTACTGAATAAATATTTTCTCGGAACTCATTAAGCCTCAACGCCGTGGCAGTTTTTATACTTTTTGCCGGATCCACAAGGGCAGGGGTCATTTCTACCTATTTTTGGGCCTACAGTTATCGGCACAGGTTTATCTTTTTCATTAGCTGCATAGTCTTCCCCGGCTGCATCCACTTCTTCTTTGTTGGCTTGCATTTTACTCATATCTGTTTTTTGCTGGCGACCTTCTTTCAAGTTAGCGTTCTCGTCTTGTATAGGTAAAGTAGCATGTGAAAGGAATGAAACAATATCACGATTCACTTCCCCATTCATACCTTCAAACAGTTTATAGGCTTCTACTTTATAAATGACCAAAGGATCTTTTTGTTCCAGATATGCTGTTTGCACACTCTGCTTTAAATCATCCATGGCTCTTAAATGATTTTTCCATGCATCATCTATCACCACCAGTGTAATGGTTTTTTCTAAGGCCGAAGCCAGTTCGCCACCTTCTGTTTTAATGGTTTTGTCAAGGTTGGCCAATACATTCATTGACTTCTTACCATCTGTAAAAGGCACAACCACATTTTCTATATGACTGCCTTGCGTAAGTCTGATGTTTTTGAAAACAGGTATCGCCTGCTTTTTTACTTCTTCTTTATGTACACTGTATTTGGCAGAAATTTCTTCATATAATTTATCAGTTAGGCTATTACTATCTGTTTTTTGAAATACTTCTGAATTAATATTCGAATCAACTCCAAAGTTTACAATACAAGCCATTTTAAATCCTTCATAGTCATCCTGCTCTTTATAGGAGTTAACAATGCCTTCGGCCATATTAAAATAAGAAGTATCAATATCCAACGCAAGACGTTCGCCAAACAGCGCATGATTTCTTCTTTTGTACACTGCATTTCGCTGATGATTCATCACATCATCATACTCCAGCAATCTTTTACGTATGCCAAAATTATTTTCTTCTACTTTTTTCTGTGCACGTTGAATGCTGTTGCTGATCATGCTGTGTTGAATTACATCACCTTCTTTGTAGCCCAGCTTATCCATCATGGAGGCTATACGTTCGCTACCAAACATACGCATCAAATCATCTTCTAATGAAACATAAAACTGTGATGAACCGGGGTCACCCTGGCGGCCTGCACGGCCTCGCAACTGTCGATCCACACGCCGGCTTTCATGTCTTTCTGTACCAATAATAGCCAGACCACCGGCTTCTTTTACTCCTGCTCCCAGTTTTATATCTGTACCACGACCAGCCATATTCGTAGCAATCGTAACAGCTCCGGGCAAACCGGCTTCTGCTACTATCTGCGCTTCTTTTGCGTGCTGTTTTGCATTCAGTACATTATGTGGTATTTTTTTCTGCTGCAACATTCTGCTTAGCAATTCACTTATTTCAACAGATGTAGTACCTACCAGACAAGGACGACCGGCATTGCGCAATGCTTCAATTTCATCAATCACCGCTTTGTATTTTTCCCGCTTGGTTTTATACACCAAATCCTGTTTGTCCTTTCTTACCATTTTCAAATTGGTAGGAATAGATACTACATCCAGCTTATAAATACTCCACAATTCAGCAGCTTCGGTTTCGGCTGTACCGGTCATTCCGGCCAGCTTGTGATACATACGAAAATAGTTTTGCAGCGTAACAGTTGCATAAGTTTGTGTGGCGGCTTCTATCTTCACATTTTCTTTTGCTTCTATGGCCTGATGCAATCCATCAGAATATCTTCTGCCATCCAACACACGACCCGTTTGCTCATCTACTATTTTAATAGCGCCATTATCAATGATGTATTCCACATCTTTTGTAAAAAGCGTATAGGCTTTTAGTAATTGCTGTACGGTGTGAATGCGGTCCGCCTTTTGTGCGTAATCGTTTAGAATACTTTCTTTGGCTTGCAGTTTTTCTTCGTTACTTATTTCTGATTTTTCAATTTCTGCAAGTTTTACGCCTATATCTGGTAGTACGAAAAACTCTGGATCTTCTCCACTGCGGGTTATCATATTTAAACCTCTGTCAGAAAGATCTACGGAATTATTTTTCTCATCAATTTTGAACAGCAGTTCCTCATCTACAATTTTCATATTACGTTCCTGATCCTGCAAATAATAATTTTCTGCTTTTTGCATTTTCACTTTTACGCCAGGCTCGCTCAAAAATTTAATAACTGGTCCGTATTTTGGCAATCCTCTGAAAGCACGATAGAGGTAAAGCCCTCCGCCTTTAGGATCATCATCGCCTTCGGCAAATCTTTTCTTGGCTTCATTCAGGCAGTTTCGTACTATGCGCTCCTGCTCTTGTACCAGTTGTTGTATTCTGGGCTTGTGTATATGAAATTGCTGGTCTTCTCCCTTAGGCACCGGCCCCGAAATAATCAATGGCGTACGGGCATCGTCAATTAATACAGAGTCAACTTCATCCACCATGGCATAGTGGTGTTTGCGTTGTACCATTTCATCTGCATTATGCACCATATTATCACGCAGATAGTCGAAGCCAAATTCATTATTGGTACCATAAGTAATATCGGCCAGATAAGCTTTTCTTCTTTCTTCACTGTTGGGTTGGTGCTTGTCAATACAGTCAACATTTAATCCCAGCCACTCAAAGATGGGACCATTCCATTCCTGGTCACGACGGGCTAAGTAATCATTTACCGTTACAATATGAACCCCCTCGCCGGGTAAAGCATTTAGATAGGCAGGTAAAGTAGAAACTAAAGTTTTACCCTCACCGGTTGCCATTTCCGAAATTTTTCCCTGATGCAAGACAATACCACCGATAAGCTGTACATCATAATGCACCATATTCCAGGTAACCTGCCCACCGGCTGCCAGCCACGTATTTTTAAAATGAACCTGATCTCCTACAATAGTTATGTAATCTCTTTTTACACTTAAATCACGGTCGTGTGGAGTGACCGTTGCTGTTACAGTTTCATTTTCTTTAAAGCGACGTGCAGTTTCTTTTACTACCGCAAAAGCTTCCGGCAGAATATCGTTCAGCGCTTCTTCAATTTTTTTATCACGGTCTTTCTTTAGCTTATCTACCTGTTGATAGATGGCATCTTTGCCCAGCAGGTCATTAAAATCCAATGCTTCTGCTTCTTCATTTTTTGAAACAATCTCCTGATCAATTTGTGTCAGGTGATCTTTTATTCGGTTACGAAACTCCTGCGTTTTATTGCGGAGCTCATCATTGCTTAAAGACTGAAATGCTGAAAAGTGCTGATTTATTTTGGTGACAAGATGTTCTATTTTCTTTACATCTTTTTCAGATTTGCTGCCGCCAAACATTTTGGAAAAAAAACCTAACATGAGAAGCTGATTAGTTGATTATATAATTAGGGTAAAGCATTGTCAAAAAAAATGCTGTAATTGATTTACAGGCCAAATTGACAGCTATTGCCCCATTCCCATTCGCTTTTTTTAAATGGGTGGGCAAAGATAAGGCTAGTTTTGGGGTTTTTTAATACCTGTTAATGGGTTAACAATTCATACAGATTTGGGTTTTCCGACTTATTTTCAGTTATCTTTTTACTTTTGGAAATAGCATTATTAATTTTAGTGGTTAAAAAATGGATGTACTTCAGATTTATTTATTATAATAATGCAGAATAGAATTTTTGGATTATTTCTAACCCATAAAATGCAACGATGAGAAAGCCAATTCATATTGTATTTTCATTTATTACTCTTTTTGTTTTTGCAGAAGTTTTATTTGCTCAACCTCAAAATGCTGTAGCAGGCATTGATGCTGTAATGAAGCAATACGATGTGCCGGGCCTATCGGTGGCAGTAGTAAAAAACGGAAAACTTGCTTACACTCATGCTTTTGGTTTTAAAGACAGGGAAAAGCAAATTCCTTTGTCTGAAACCGATATATTCAGAATCGCTTCTATTTCTAAATCCTTTTCGGCTACCAGTATAATGCAATTGGTACAACAAAAAAAACTATCGCTGAATGATGATGTAAGCAACCTGATCGGTTTTAAGGTAAGAAATCCTAATTTCCCGAATACGATCATTACCCTGAGAATGATTTTATCGCATCGCTCCAGCCTGAATGACAAAGAAGGGTATTTTACATTGGACGCTATTAACCCTGATAAAAATCCAAACTGGCAAAACTGTTATAACAAGTATGAGCCGGGCACGGGTTACCAATATTGCAATCTTAATTTCAATATGACAGGCGCCATAATTGAAAAATTTTCAGGCGAAAGATTTGACCGTTATGTTCAAAATCATATACTAAAACCGCTGGGGCTTTATGGCGGATATTGGGTGGATGGTTTAGATAGTAATCGCTTTGTTACTTTATATGATTATAATGATTCATTAAAAAAATTAACGCCACAGCCTTCAGCTTATGCACCCCGCAGACATGAAATTGCAAACTATGTAATGGGTTACACCACCCCCATATTTTCACCAACAGGCGGTATGAAGATTTCAGCACCCGATTTGGCCCGATACATGATCATGCACATGAATCTTGGTAAAGCGGCTCATCAAAGAATTATCAAAAAGAAAAATGCCATCATTATGCAAACGCCTTTGACCGAGAAAGAAGGATATGGATTGGCCTTATTAAAAACGACCAAATTGATTGACAGCATAGAAATGACCGGACACACAGGCACCGCCTACGGATTATCCAGCGCTATGTTTTTCAACAGAGAAAAAAAATTTGGCTTAGTCGTCATCAGCAGTGGCAGCAAGCCCGGTTATACCGATGGGTATAATAATGTAATTAAAAAGATCGTAAACATTTTGTATGATAATCTAATTAAAATGGACTGGTAGTTGGCCAATTAGATTTTTGACATATTCAAACATCATATTTTATTGGAAGCTAAAATAAATTTCATAAACAGATTCTTATAAAAGAAAACGCCGGGCTAAAATTATTTCCCCGGCGTTTTTAAATATCACAAATAAGTATTCCGCTTTATTTAAAACGGTTTTTTCCCTTGCTCTTCTTTTTTCTCCGGCATTTGTATTGCTACAATTTTATTTTTATTGGTCAGTAATTTTTGAGCTACCAATTGCACATCTTTCGGAGTAATTTTCTTTACAAAATTTTCATAATTGAGGAACCGGCTAAAATTTTCTTTATCTACTTTATTACTCATCAATGCTTCTGCCCAGGCATTGTTGTCAGTCAATTCTTCACGATGCTGCTCCAGCCATTGTTTTTTTACTTTTTCCAGTACTTCAACACTCGGGCCTTTTTTCTGTATTTCAGAAACAAGATTTTGCATCCCGGTTAATAAGGTATCTATTTTTGTGGGCCCACTTGGAAAATAAGCTATAAACTGATAAGAAGGATAAGGCTCTTTTTCCAAACCTCCACTGATGCCGCCACCGTAAATCGCCTGTGCCTTTTCACGCAACTCTTCTATGATACGTATGTTCAATGCTTCGGCCATGGCCTGTGCTTTTAGATTCATATCCTCAGAATATGGGATGGTGCCATTATAAAATTCCAGCACCAGGCTTTTTTCTTCTTTCCCTTTATTAAATACAAAAGTATGATTGCCGCTTTTCGGTCTTAGTTTATTATCCTTGAATGTAATTTTCTTACCGCTTACGGGCAATGATGCAATATACTTTTCAAGCAATGGAATAATTTCGGCTTCTTTAAAACTTCCGGTAAATACAAAATGCATTCCGGTGGCATCGCCCATTCTTTCTTTAAATATGGCAGCAGCCCTTTCAGCATTTATTTTATCAAAATCTTCAGGTTTAGGAACAGATAAAGGTGCCATGATGGAACCATTGTAAATAAATTTTCCAAGCGTATCAATAAAGGCATTTTGTGGATTGGCCATTGCCATTGCCATTGCCGCTTTTTGTTTTTTGATAAAGGAACTTATCAATGCAGTATCTTTTCTGGGCTCCGTTACTTTCAAGTACAAAAGCTGAAACATGGTTTCAAGATCTTTTACTGTAGAACTTCCACGGTATTCATCTCTGGTTTCACCCATCAGCCCTCCTGCCGATATCTTTTTGCCACTTAGTGCTTTTTGCAAATCAGTAGGTGAGAAACTGCCATAGCCCTGAGCCCCCTGAATGGCACCTGCATATTTTGCACTATAATAATCTTTGATACCATAATTACTGATTCCGCCCAGTCGTTGTGCCTGCATTACGATTTCGTCGTCTTTGAAGTCCGTTGGTTTTAATGAAACCGTAATACCATTGCTAAGAACAAGATCGGTTGCAGTGGTAGCCATATTTTTCTTTTTAGAAACTACTTTTCCCGGTTTAGGTTGTTTACTCAGCAGCTCAGTTGCTATTGCCTTTTCTTCATACGGTGTTACGTTTTGCTTTGATGCTTTTTCAACTGATGAAATCAACTCTTCAGGTGTGGGCAGTTTTACCGCTGCATTTTCAGGCCCGGTTATGTTGATGAATTTTTTTTGATCTCCTTTAAATTGATTGGCAATTGCATTTACACTTGCTAAACTAATTGCCGGCATCATTGTTTTTACATAGTTAAATTCATTTTCTATACCCGGCGATGCATTGCCTTCAAGATACAAATCAATAAACTCATTAATTAATTGCGATGATTGTGTTTTGTCTCTATTGTTGTATGCATTTTCATAAAAGGATTGTAACGATTTTTTTGCTCTTGCCAGTTCCGGCTCGGTAAAACCAAATTGTTTAACCCGTTCCATTTCGGCTACCAGTGCATCTACTGCCTTAGCAGGGTTTTCGCTGCCGGTACCCGCACTGATGCTGAACTGATCGTAACCACGAACCCATGAACCAAAAGAAGCACCTGCATAAATAAAAGGAGGATTGGGCTTCAAGGCTACTTCTCTAAGCCGGCTATTCAGCATTGAAGTAAATAAAGATTTTTCCAGACTTTTTTTGAAATCACCAAAGGTCGTCAAAGGTTTTTCGGGATAGGCTGACCAGTTAATATCAAGATTATATCCGGTTCCTTCTTTGTCAGTATTTATTGCAGCTACATCTTTTTGATAGGCAGGAAAATCAAATGCCGGTAATTTGGGAGCGCCTAATACAGGTAAAATACTTTCAAAATGTTTTTTTATTAATGCCAATGCCTCGTCGCTCGTTATATCGCCGGTAACTGCCACTGCCATTAAATCGGGGCGATACCAGGTTTTATAATAGTCCCTTATTCTGTCGGGATTGAAAGTTTTGATGATTTCATCTTTTCCAATAGGCAACCTGCTTGCATAGCGAGATCCATTTAAATACACAGGTAGCCATTTGCGCTCCATACGGTCATCCGCACCCTTGCCCAATCTGCTTTCTTCTAATATAATGGCACGTTCGCCTTCAATATCGGCAGTAAGGTATGTTACATTATGTGCCCAGTCTTCCAATACCTGAAAACCCTTTTCAAGATTTCCGGGTTTATCGGTTGGAATTGGCAATATATAAACCGTTCTGTCAAATGAAGTGTAAGCATTCAAATCGCTTCCAAAGCCTACACCAATATCCTGTAAAAAAGATACGATATCATTTTTTTTAAAATTTGTAGTGCCGTTGAAGGCCATGTGTTCGGCCATGTGGGCAAGGCCTTGCTGATCGTCTTCTTCGCTCAACGAACCGGAATTAAGAATCAGCCGCAGTTCAACTTTTTTTTCAGGTTTTTTGTTTGGTAAAATATAATATGTAATGCCATTGGGCAAATGGCCCGTTGTTACTTTTGGATTTAGCGGCAGCGGGTCATTTTCATTTTGTGCCCGAAGCTGAGAAAATGAAGCAGCCAGCAAAAACAGAAATGAAATAAAAAACAGTTTACGCATATTTTGAAATTTTGGTAAAGGTAAAGCCTGTGCATTAGAATTCTGGTTACAAAAATTAAACGGATGTTATCGGTTTTGATTTTATCAAATGCTAATTTGATTGTACCGGATTATCTTTTCTTTAACTTACTTTGCAATAGAAATTAGTATTAACACTAAATATTTTTATGCGCCGTTTTCTTTTGTTTTTTATTTCCGTTTCAACAGTCTTTTTATTTTCTTGCAATGATGCAGAAATAGGCAGTGCCAATGATGTGGAGGCTGAAGCCATTTATTTCGATTATCGTATTTCGGGTGAGGAAGGCAACCCGGAGGTAACCGCCTTGTTGCAATATCGTTTTGGTGGCGAAAACGGAACTACACTTACTATTGACAAGCCCGGAAGCGTTTCTATTGACGGGGAAATTATAAAAGTAGATAGTACCCGCATTACCGGGGCTTATTATGAACTGCAAAAACCTGTTGTGGCTTTTTCAGGAAATCATGTAATTGAATTTACCAATCAAAAAGGGAAAAAATATAAGGAATCTTTCAGTTTTAAGCCTTTTTCATTTGCAGCCAGCATACCTGACTCAATTAAATACGAAACACTTAATTTGCCACTTACCGGAGTAGAAAACGGGGACAAAATACAAGTAGTAATTACCGACACTGTTTTTGGCAGCAATGGTATTGAACATAAACTGACGGTTAAAGACGGCAGCATAAATATTAATAAGGAAGATCTTGCAAAACTGGCATCCGGTCCTGTAAATATGGAGCTGGTAAGGGAAAATAGCCGCCCCATTGTAAACGGTACACCCGAAGGTGGAAAACTGATTATTTCTTATTCCCTTCGTAAAGAGTTTTGGTTGAGTAAATAGCCTAAATATTCCGGTTTTTTTGCTGCTTTTTGTTCTGGATTTTTCAATTGCCGGCCTTACCTTTGCGGCCAATTACAAAACACATGGCCGGACAATTAAAAGAAGTAAGAAATCGCATCAAATCGGTACAAAGTACTCAACAAATTACCAAAGCAATGAAAATGGTGAGTGCTGCCAAATTGCGCAGGGCACAGGATAGCATTTTACAAATGCGTCCTTATGCCAATAAACTACAGGATATGCTTAGCAATATTGTAAGTAATAGTGAAGCCGGTGCCGGTATGTCGTTGGCAGTAGAAAGGCCGGTTGAAAAAGTATTGTTGATAGTAGTTACCAGCGATCGTGGTTTGTGTGGTGCTTTCAATACCAATGTTATTAAGCTTGCAAAAAGTACCATTGCAGAAAAATATGCAACGCAACAAAAAAAGGGCAACATTACGGTTTGGGGAATAGGAAAGAAGGGTTATGAATATTTTTCAAAAAACAAATTCAACACAACTGATACGTATAAAGATATTTTCTTAAATCTGACATTTGAGAATGTTCAACAAGCTTCTCAGGCAGCTATGAAAGCATTTGCCGAAAAGCANNCAGGTTTTTACGGTTGAAAGATTTTTACCCATTCCCAAATCGGAGAAAAAAGCAGGTGATACAAAAGCTGATTTTATTTACGATCCTTCCAAGGAGCAATTGATTGCTGAGCTGATGCCCAAAATTCTAAACACTCAATTATATAAAGCCGTTTTAGACTCCAATGCTTCGGAGCATGGCGCTCGCATGACCGCTATGGATAAGGCAAGCGAAAATGCCAATGAAATGCTGCGCACACTCAAAATTTCTTATAACCGGGCAAGACAAGCAGCCATTACAACCGAACTTACTGAAATTGTAAGTGGTGCGGCTGCGTTACAAGGTTAGTCGCAAAAATAGAAGGATAAAGGGTGAAAGATAAAGTGTGAATAATCTCTTGCTAACTTCTTGACTCCAATAATTATCTTGCTTCTTCATTTGGAATGAAAATTTTAGACGAAAATGACTACATCCGACCTGATACCACATATAGAAGCTTTAATATTTGCAAGCGATAAGCCGCTTACTACTCTTGAAATTACTGATGTTGTTAATAGCTTCCCCGATCTGGAAGAAAAAATCAGTCTGGACAAAGTAGAAGCTGCCCTTAATGGCATTGTAGAAAAATACAGTGCAGATTTTTATCCCTTTGAAGTAAAACAAACCGGTGGTGGCTGGCAATTCCTTACCCGCAAAGAGTTTCATAAAACAGTTGCCCAACTCAATGGTGATAAATTTTTGAAGCGCCTTTCGGCAGCGGCATTGGAAACCTTGGCTATCATAGCTTATAAACAACCGGTAACCAAAGGCGAGATTGAGTCTATTCGTGGCGTAAGCTGCGACTATGCCATTCAAAAATTATTGGAAAAGGAATTAATCATCATCAGTGGAAGAAATGAGCATGCACCGGGTCAGCCATTATTGTATGCAACATCCAAAACCTTTATGGATTATTTTGGCATCAATACATCAGATGATTTGCCCAAGTTAAAAGAAATAATAGCTGAGCAGGTTGAAGCTACACTTGTAAAAGCGGCTGAAGAAAAAAATGAAGAAGCAGCCGGCGACGACGAAGTCTTATCAGTTGCAGAAGATGGTGAGCTGGTGGTAAACAACAGCAACGAGAATTAATCATCACATTTTCTTGAATAAGCAAAAGCGTCGGGTAAGTTACTCAGACGCTTTTGTTTTACAGTATATTCGCAGCACATGTCCTTAACACTTACACCCCGGCAATTAATAGAAGCAGCAACTCAGTTCGGCACACCCTTATATGTTTATCATGCCGAAAGAATAAATGAACAATATCAATTGTTGTTAAACGCATTTAAAACGGTTGATGCTCATTTTTTTTATGCTGCAAAAGCGCTTACCAATATTAATATCCTGAAATACATCAATAGCATAGGCTGCAAGGTTGATTGCAGTTCTATAAATGAAGTAAAGCTGGCATTGCGGGCTGATTTTGCTCCTGCAAATATTCTGTACACTTCCAATAATATTTCTTTTGCAGAAATAATGGAAGCAAAAGAAGCAGGAGTACATATTAATATTGACAGTATTTCTAATCTTAGAAAATTTGGCGAACAATATGGGCACAGCTATCCGGTGGGCATCAGGCTGCGTCCCAATATAATGGCCGGCGGTAATTTAAAAATTGCAACGGGACATAGCAGCAGCAAATTTGGTGTACCGGTTGAAGCTATTGAAGAAATATTACAGATTCAGCGAGAAACAAACCTGCATATTCGAACATTACACATCCATACGGGCAGTGAAATTAAAGACGTAGCGGTTTTTGCAAAAGGGATAGAAGTACTACTGGGTCTGGTCAAATTTTTTCCTGAGCTGGAAGTAATAGATTTAGGTGGCGGCTTTAAAGTTCCCTATCGTCAAGATGAAGCAGGAACAGATATAAATCAATTGGGCGAAAAAGTAAAAGAAGAGTTTGATAGTTTTGAAAAAAATAATAAACGTCATTTACAGGTTTGGTTTGAACCCGGAAAGTTTATTGTAAGTGAAGCAGGCTATTTTATTACAAAAGTAAATGTGCTGAAGCAGTCGGGTAATATTGCATTTGCGGGCATCAATAGTGGGCTCAATCATTTAATTCGCCCCATGTTTTACGGCGCTTATCATGAAATCGAAAATATCTCGAATCCGAATGGTGAATTGAAAGATTTTCATGTGGTGGGAAATATTTGCGAAACCGACACATTTGCCGAAGACAGAATTTTGCCTGAAGTGAGAGAAGGAGATTACCTGGTTTTTAAAAATGCCGGCGCCTATTGTTTTGAAATGTCTTCTCATTACAATTCAAGATTCAAACCCGCTGAGGTTTTGTATTTGAATAATAGGCCGCAATTGATACGCAAGCGAGATGAACTGGACGATTTATTAAGAAATCAGTTAGAAATAATCTGATTTCAATACATTTTTAACCACTAAAAGATTTGTTGAAAAAATTTACCACTTGCCGCATCCCATTGGCAATGAAATTCATCATTAGTTCCTATTTTTAAATTATAAAAATTTACGACTATGCCAATTAGAATGACCGATGACCCCTACGATCCAAATGAACAGGATGACAGTGGCGGTGGTGGAAGAAGACCTAACCTGCCCGGCGGCGGTGGCGGACTAATGAACCTGCTGCCCATGTTGCTTGGTTTGCTGAAGGGCAAAGGTTCAATATTGCTGTTGTTAATTGCAGCAGGCGGATATTTTTTATTGAATAAAAGTGGTGGTTGCAATCCTTCGCAAATCCAAAATCTGTTTTCTAAAAGCGGATACAATTTTAATAAAGACACTTTTCAAAAAGCATCTATTTACGAAGAGCTGGATCCCAATAACCCTGCAAATAGAAAAGCATTACCCGAAGCTGTTTCGCTTTTACGCTTTGCACCGGAGCGTGGAGATCAGGGTCAGCAGGGTAGTTGTGTAGCCTGGAGTAGCGCTTATGCAGCACAAACCATTTTATATGCGGCTGCTACTCATGAAGACCCCAACCGAATTAAATTCAGCCCATCTTATTTATACAACCAAATAAGATTGGATGGTTGTCAGGGCTCCTATATTCAACGGGCTATGGATGCCATGAGCCGAAATGGCGGCGTACCGCTTAACGATTATCCTTACGACGATCAGGACTGTGAGCGGGAGCCTAATATGCAACAAATAAGAGAAGGACAACAAAATAAGATTCATGGCTTTACCCGACTTACCAATGATAATGAAGAAATAAATCCTCGTGCCATTAAAGAACATTTGGCAAAAGATGCACCTGTGGTAATAGGTATGATGGTTGGCCAAAGTTTTATGCAGGATATGATGGGGCAGGAGCTGTGGCAGCCAACACAAATGGACGCCTCTCAAATGGGAATGGGTGGCCACGCTATGTGTGTCATTGGTTACGATGACAGAAAATTTGGTGGCGCATTTCAAATTATGAATAGCTGGACGCCCAACTGGGGCAAAAATGGAATTGCCTGGGTGCGCTATGGCGATTTTAAAGAATATGTAAGAGAAGCTTACGGTATAGATCCACTTCCCAAGCGTAGCAATGTAGCCAATATACCATTGGAATGTGCCATTGGCCTGGTCAACAATGAAGGCCGGCAGTATATCAAGCTAAGATCGGCCGGCGGCAACCTGTTTCAAACAGTAGCGCCCATTAAAGTGGGCACCCGTTTTAAAATGGAAATTAAAAATGCAACTGAATGTTATATCTATGTTTTTGGACAGGAGACAGACGGCAGCAGTTACGTTTTATTCCCTTATCTCAAAAAGGGTGAAACCGTTTCTAAACATTCTCCTTACTGCGGTATTACCGGATTTAGGTTATTTCCAAAATCTCAATCTATGGAAGCCGATAGTTTGGGGAAACAAGATTTTATTGCGGTAGTGGTAAGCAAAGACGAGTTAGATTATAATCAATTGAATACGGCTATCAATCAAAGCAGGCAATCAAACTATCAGGGAAAAGTAAACGAGGCGTTGAAAAGCATAATGATTGCCGGTGCCCGCTTCAATAATACCAACGATGGCACTATGTATTTTAAAGTAGATGCAAACAGTAACAAGGCTGTAGCTTGTGTGGTTGCAATTGATAAACAATAAATTTTTAAAATTCAATATGAGAAAAATTCTTTTGATGAGCCTGTTAAGTGTAGCAGGAAGTTTTGTTTATAGTCAGGATCTTTCAAAATTTAAACTTTATCGACCCGAAGAAAATGCCGCTAAAGAAATTAAAGAGGCAGTAAAGCAGGCGAAGGCGGAAGATAAGCATGTTTTTATTCAGGCGGGTGGCAATTGGTGTATCTGGTGCGCAAGGTTCAATGAGTTTATCACAACCGATAAAACCATTGATTCCATGATTGTGAAGAATTTTGTTGTTTATCATTTGAATTACAGTAAAGAAAATAAAAACAGCAAAGTATTTAAGAAGTATGGCTATGCGCAACGCTTCGGTTTTCCGGTGTTTATGATTTTGGATGGCAAAGGAAAATTATTGCACATTCAAAATTCGGCCTATCTGGAAGAAGGAAAAGGATACAGCAAATCAAAAGTGATGGAGTTCTTATCAAACTGGAGTCCGGCAGCTATTGATCCGGCAAACTATAAAACAGAATAATGAATCCTCATACAGCTACTTTTATCAAATTAGTGAAACATCCTGTAAAGTTCAGGATGTTTCTGTTTTTTAAGTTACCGGCTGCCTATATTTCGGGAGTGCGGGTAAGAGAGATAGATGAAAAGCATTGTATCACTTCTGTCCCTTTTAAATGGCTCTCCCAAAATCCTTTTCGCTCCACCTATTTCGCTTGTTTGAGTATGGCTGCCGAATTAAGTACCGGCGCACTCGCTATGGCACATTTATATAAAAGCAATCCGGCTATCAGTATGCTGGTGGTGAAAGTGGAGTCGGAATATTTTAAAAAAGCAATTGGCCGAACAAAATTTCTTTGCGAAGACGGGCAGCTATTTCAAAAGGCAGTAGAAGAAGCCATAGCTACCGGTGAAGCGGTAACGGTGAATGCCAAATCGGTGGGAAAAGATAGTGATGGTGCCACTGTTGCTGTTTTTACAATTACCTGGTCATTGAAAGCAAAATCCCGCAAATAAGAAATCTAACATTTCGGTTGTTTATCTTTACGCTCCACTATGAAACACAAATTTTTTTTCATTCTTTTTTTCCTTTTCCTATTTCATTGCCAGTTTGGTTTTTCGCAACAAGCAGATAGTCGGTTGCGTCAATGGTCCGATAAACATTCCATTGAAAAAGCCTGGCTTCATTTTGACCGGGATAATTATCTGGCAGGAGAAACAGCCTGGTTTAAAGCTTATTTATTTGCCGATTATCAAACTGACACTATCAGTACTTCTTTATATGTTGAACTTTTGCATCCCAACCTTTCTCTTATCAGCAGAAAAATTTTGCCCATACTGGATGGCAGAACCATGGGCCAGTTTGAGTTGCCAGATACCCTTAGTACCGGAAAATATTTTATAAGGGCATATACACCATCTATGCTGAATGCTGCGCCCGGGCAAGATGGAGCATTTATTTTTCAGAGATCAATTTTTGTATTTGGAAAAAAAACTGAACCGGCAAAACCGGCTAATGCAAATTCTTTGCGACTTGAGTTTTTCCCCGAAAGCGGAAATTTTGTATCAGGGGTTTTAAACACCATTGCTTTTAAAGCAAGCAATGAAGCAGGATTGCCGATTGTTGTAAATGGAAACATCCAGAATGATAAAGGAGAAACCGTTNNGAAAACGGCAGGAAATATTTTGCTGTATTGGAAAATAAATTTGCCGGACAACGATTTTCATTGCCCGAAGCAACAAACACCGGCATTGTTTTCAGAATCATTCCCGGTGGTCGTTCAAAGTTTTTTGAGATAGAACAAAAGTCGGGCAATCCGGTTTTTAATGCTTCCTATATGATAGGGCAAATGCAGCATCGTGTTGTTTTCAGAAAAAATTTTGACAGTCTGAATGTCCTCGAAAATATTTCAGGAACATTTGATGTTTCAAAACTCGCTTCCGGAATATTACAGGTTACTGTTTTCAATAAAGATAATATGCCGCTGGCAGAAAGACTTTGTTTTGTAGATAACGGAGAATACAGGATGAAAGCGGAGATTAGAAAAGACACCGTATCCTTTGCCGCCAGAGGTAAGAATGTATGGCAACTGACCTTCGCCGATTCTGTCGATGGTTCATTTTCTGTTGCGGTTACCGATCCTGAATATGATATGAGCAATGGAAGTAAGGATGGTATCGTTTCATCCTTACTCCTTACTTCAGATTTGAAAGGTTATGTACATAATCCGGCTTATTACTTTACACAGCAATCCGACTCAGTAGAAACAGCAATGGATCTGGTGATGATGTGCAATGGATGGCGACGTTTTAAATGGGAGGAGCTGGCAAAAGGAAATTCAACAACTACTTATCAGGATCCGGGATATATACAAGTGGCAGGAAGTATTTTTAAGTCGGGTACAAAAAAACTGTTTGTTTCTAAGCCTTTTCTGATATTTATTACAGGGCAAGATTCTACCAAGCAAATGCGAATGGGTGTTACAGATGCCTTTGGAAATTTCAAATTAGACTCAATGTTGTTTTTTGGAACTACCAGCATGTTGTTTAAAGACATAAGAGGCAAGAAAAGCGAGCCATTAGAAATAAAACTTGCCGGTGATACACTTACCAGAAGATTTCAACTCTCAAAGATTGATAAATCCATTTTTGTTACCGGTGTAATGGCTGATGCTGTTCAAAACAACAAACTGGCTGATGATTTGGAAGCAATCAACAAGGCGGAAGGCATTACACTGAGCGGCATTACACTTAAGTCCAAAAAGAAGACAGTACTAGAACAGCTTGAGGAAAAATATACCAGTGCTTTGTTTAGTGGAATGTCAGAACGTACCATTGACCTGGTCAATACCGATGAAAAGATAACACAGAACAATATTTTTGATTATTTGATGGGCAGGGTACCGGGGCTCAATATTTCAAATGATGGACCGGATTATAGTATTTATTATCGCCAAACGGCTTTATTAAGTTCAATGGGAGTGATGCCGATGACCTTGTATCTTGATGAAGTACCAACTGATGCCAGTTTTATTGCGGCCATTCCGGCCGATCAGGTGGCGCTTGTAAAAGTGTTTAGCAATTTTGCCGGGGCCGATGGTAATGCACCTGGCGGTGTGCTTGCCATTTATACAAAGAAAGGGGCAGATATTTATAATTCAGTATCTCGTGGCGATATGATTAGATATCAGGGATATTCTGTGATCAAAGAATTTTATGCGCCGGATTATAGCGTTAAAAGCACCACGGTTTTGCAAGATGATAATCGGATTACGTTACTTTGGAAACCTGATATAAATGTGAAGGGAGTAAATCGGGTGGTTCCGGTCAGGTTTTATAACAATGATCGTAGTAAAAGTTTTAAAGTAGTAGTAGCAGGAATGACCATAAATGGAAAGCTACTCTATATTGAAAAAATTATTTCGCCTCAGGCGTTTTAAGTATGTTGAAGATTAATTCAAAATCATTTCTCTTGCATTTTCAAGAGCTGCTGCCGTTGGTTTTTCACCACTCAGCATTTTGGCTATAGCCGTGATGCGTTCATCTTCAGATAAGCGGCGAACGGCTGTTTTTACTTTATCGTTAATGATTTCTTTAAATACAAAAAGATGCGCATCGGCTTTGCCTGCTATTTGTGGCTGATGTGTTATACAAATCACCTGTCGCCGATTGGCAAGCTCTTTCATAATGATGGCTACCTGCCTGGCCGCTTCGCCCGATATGCCGGTATCTATTTCATCAAAAATTAATGTGGGCATATCCATGGTTTGTGCTACAAGCGATTTGATGCAAAGCATCAAACGACTGAGTTCGCCGCCACTTGCTACTTTGCGTACTGGTTGATATTGGCCGCTACGGTTTGCATCAAATAAAAACTCTATTAGATCGGCGCCGGCAGGGCCGGGTGTTGTATTTTGTATCTCTACTTTCAGTTTGGCATTGGGCATACCTACTTGCAATAGTAGTTTGTTTACTTTTTCAGTAAGAGGTTTTATTTGCTTTTGCCTGCGTTCTGAAATATGTGCTGACAATAATTTTAATTCTTTTTCAAGCATCGCTACTTCTTTTTCTTTTTGCAAAATGGTATCATCTATTTGAAGTACAGCCTGTAGTTTTTCTTCAAGCTCGTTTTTGATTTTGATGAGTTCTTCAGTAGAACTAACGCCGTGTTTTTTTTGCAACTTGTAGCCCAGCGATAATCTTTCGTTCAGCTTTTCTATTTGTTGAGGATCGCTTTGAATGGCATCACTTATTTGAGAAATATCTCCGGTAATGTCTTTTAATTCTATTTGTGCCGATTGAAGTCTTTGCACAATTTGTGGAAGCCGGGGATGATATGCTGCATAATGATTCAGTTGATTGCAAATAGACTTTAATTGCTGCACCATGGGTGTTTCACTTTCTTCCAGTTGATATTGCACATCAGTCAGTACAGATTTTATGCTTTCGGCATGTGTGAGCAGTTTTAAATTTGCTTCAATATTTTCCAGTTCATTTTCTTTGAACCCGGCCTCATCCAGTTCGGTAAATTGAAAGCGGTGATAATCTGCTTCTCTGTCAAATTGTTGTTTTTGGTGCAGCAGGGCCGTTGTTTCTTTTTTTACTTCATTCCATTGGCGAAAACATTCCTTATATTCTTCCAATGGTTGTGCATTGCCGGCCAGTGCATCTATCACTTCTCTTTGAAAATCATTTTGTGTAAGTTCCAGTGTGTCAAATTGCTGATGCAGATCTACCAGCAAATGGCTAAGGCCATTCAGCTGTGAAAGTGTAACCGGTGTATCGTTTATAAAGGCTCTTGATTTTCCTGCCGCTGCTATCTCTCTTCTGATCACCAGTTCTTCATTACTATCCAAATCATTGGCAAGCAGAAAAGACGCAATTTCTTTTTTTGGATTTTGAAAAACGGCTTCCACTACACATTTTTTTGTCTTGTTCAATAATACGCCGGAGTCGGCTCTTTCGCCCAGTATCAATCCCATTGCACCCATAATGATGGATTTGCCGGCACCGGTTTCTCCGGTAA
>JRYE01001446.1_pt1 | contig 96928 bp, 85 predicted proteins | sample 235321 | NCBI WGS metagenome assembly JRYE01 (sample SAMN03074214, study PRJNA261473) | activated sludge metagenome | biome: Common Effluent Treatment Plant; feature: Wastewater; material: Activated sludge; isolation source: activated biomass in a lab-scale reactor treating industrial wastewater at... | reverse complement strand
TTTGCGGTATGATGGCGTCAATGAGGACGATCTGGTCCGGTTACGGTGCTACCTCTACTTGAAGAACAAGACCTTCCTCAATGCCCACTTGGTCAAGAAGGGGCTTGTGGATGTGGACGATCGCCGCGCATTCAAGTACAAGGAACGATTTGAGCGCTATGCCCAAGAAGTCATCGCATAGCCCGAAGCGGTATTCGTTGGAGTTTGGGAAGAAGGAGAAGGTGCTCAACTATACGAGCCAAACCTACCAGCTCACCCGGCCGGCAAAAGCGGGAGCGGTGATGTCCCTGATCCGCGAATGCCAACCGGCAACGATCGGGGAATGGGAACATTGGTTCTTCGCGCATGCGCATACCGCTGCCAAGCTCCCAACCCGCGTTACGGAGGAAAGCCTCAAGGAGCTTGGGGAGCGTTTGTACGAGAAGATCGTGGAGGTGGTGATACCGGAATGGACCACCGCGTTCCAGCAGGTCACCAAGCAGGATTGCATCGACTACATCCACAACCTCACCATCAATCGCACCTACGACGGTTATCTGCGTGAGAAATCAATCGTATTTGATCAGTTGGCGCACCTGTTGCCTTCGGTCCGTTTCGAGGAATCTGAAGCGGAAATGGACCATGCCGGAGACATTGACTTCCTCGGCCACGTGGGCACGCGAGCGTTTGGCCTGCAGATCAAGCCGATCACGGCCAAAGCCAACTTCGGCAACTATTCTCCCAGCGACCGCATGCGGGCGAGCTTTGCGGAGTTCACCGAAAAATTCGGGGGCAAGGTTTTCATTGTGTACAGCTTGGATGGCGAAGTGGCCAATGTGGAAGTGATCGAGGCCATGAAGTTGGAAGTGGGGCGCTTGTCGGGATAGTGTAGCTGGAGTGGGCTATGTCCCCGGTGTTGCAACCGTGCGGCGCACATCACCGGCACCAACACCTACCTTGCACTTATGGATGACCGGGAATGGGCATTTGAAATGCTCCGCAATGACGATGACAGCGTGGAGCGCGAGGTGACCTATTGGTTCTACTTCACCAGGAAGGAGGACATGGACTGCCTTATAGTGGCAGCCATTGACCTGGACTTCACCGTATGCAGTGCCACCTGGTGGGAGCGCTACGGAGAGTGGGGCCTGGTCTTGAGCCTTAAACAAGACGTGAAAGATGAAACCTTGGACAGGATGCACGAACTGAATGAGCGGATGGCTGTGCGCTTCAACGGGCGATATGATGGGCATGAGTACCAGGTGGGGCCTTGAGCGGCGGGTGGATACACTTCATGCGTGGAAACTCGTTGATCATTGCGTCCGCAATTTTCGGTAATTACGTGCTCCCTTGGCGGCAGACCATGCGCCCAATGGGTGGTTTAGCCCGCAATCCTCGTTGCCAGCCCTACATTTGTTCGTCCTTTCAGGCCATGTCCACCTCTGCAAGCCCGTTTCCACTGCTCTCCGCCATCAACACTCCCGCCGACCTGCGCAAGCTCTCCGAGCCGCAGCTGGGGCGGGTTTGCCAGGAGTTGCGCAACTTCATCATCGATGTGGTGAGCGTGAAGGGCGGCCACTTCGGCGCCAGCCTCGGCGTGGTGGAGCTCACCGTGGCCCTGCACTACGTCTTCAACACGCCCTATGATCAACTGGTGTGGGACGTGGGCCACCAAGCCTACGGCCACAAGATTCTCACCGGAAGGCGCGAAGTCTTCCACACCAACCGCATCCACGGCGGCCTCAGCGGCTTTCCCAAGCGCAGTGAAAGCGACTACGACACCTTCGGCGTGGGCCACAGCAGCACCAGCATCGGCGCGGCCACCGGTATGGCCGAAGCCAGTAAGCTCAAGGGCGAACGAGACCGCCACACCGTGGCCGTGATCGGCGACGGCGCCATGACCGCCGGTATGGCCTTTGAGGCCCTGAACCACGCAGGCGGCATCGGCACCGACATGCTCGTGGTGCTCAACGACAATTGCATGAGCATCGACCCCAACGTGGGAGCGCTCCGCGAATACCTTACCGACATCACCACCAGCCGCAGCTACAACAAGGTGAAGGACGAGGTGTGGAACCTGCTCGGCAAGCTCAGCAAATTCGGGCCCAACGCCCAGTCCATCGTGCAAAAGGTGGAGAACGCCGTGAAGGCTTCCCTGCTCAAGCAAAGCAACCTCTTTGAGAGCTTGAAGTTCCGCTACTTCGGGCCGGTGGACGGACACGATGTGGAACGCTTGGTAGCCGTGATGCGCGATCTGCGCAACATCCCCGGCCCCAAGATCCTGCACGTGCTTACGGTGAAGGGCAAGGGCTACAAGCCCGCCGAGGAGGGCAGCCCCACGGTGTGGCATGCACCCGGGCTGTTCAACAAGGTCACCGGCGAGATCATCAAGGTGGTGCCCAAGAGCCCGCAGCCGCCCAAGTACCAGGACGTCTTCGGCCACAGCATTGTGGAGCTGGCCGAGAAAAACCCCAAGATCACGGGCGTGACGCCCGCCATGCCCAGCGGCTGCTCGCTGAACATCATGATGAAGGCCATGCCCCACCGCGCCTTCGATGTGGGCATCGCCGAGCAGCACNNCGGCATGGCCTACGAGGCGATGAACAATGCGGGCGCCCGCGACGAGCGCCTGATCGTCGTCCTGAACGACAACGATATGTCGATCGCGCCGCCGACCGGCGCGTTCTCGTCGTATCTCGCCCGTGTCACGTCGAGCGGCCCCTACCTGCATCTGCGCGATTTCGCCAAGCAGCTCGCCAAGCGCCTGCCGAAGAGCTGGGAGCGGCGCGCCGCTCGCATGGAGGAATACACCCGCCACCTCTGGCAGGGCGGCATGTGGTTCGAGGAGCTCGGCTTCTACTACGTCGGCCCGATCGACGGGCACGATCTCGATCAGCTTCTGCCGGTTCTGAAGAACGTGCGGGACACGCGGCAGGGCCCGATCCTCGTCCACGTCGTCACCAAGAAAGGCAAGGGGTACGCGCCGGCCGAGGAATCGGACGACAAGTATCACGGCGTGGCGCGCTTCAACGTCGTCACCGGCGCTCAGATGAAGCCCAAGCAGAACGCGCCGACCTTCACCCGGGTCTTCGCCGACAGCCTGATCGCGGAAGCCCGCAAGGACAAGCGCATCGTCGCCATCACCGCCGCCATGCCGGACGGCACCGGGCTCGACCTCTTCGGCCGGGAGTTCCCCGAGCGCACCTTCGACGTCGGCATCGCCGAGCAGCACGCCGTCACCTTCAGTGCGGGCATGGCCACGCAGGGCCTGGTGCCCTTCTGCAACATCTACAGCTCCTTCATGCAACGCGCCTACGACCAAGTGGTGCACGATGTGGCCCTGCAGAACCTCAACGTGGTGTTTTGCCTTGATCGAGGCGGCCTCGCCGGTGCTGACGGCCCCACCCACCACGGCGCGTTCGACCTTGCCTACTTCCGCTGCATCCCCAACATGGTGGTGAGCGCCCCGATGAACGAGGAGGAGCTGCGCAACCTGATGTACACCGCGCAGCTGCCCGACCAAGGCCCCTTCAGCATCCGCTACCCGCGCGGCGAAGGCGTGATGACCGAATGGAAAACGCCCTTCCGCGAGATCAAGGTGGGCACCGGCCGTAAGCTGCGCAGCGGCACCGACGTGGCCGTGCTCAGCATCGGCCACATCGGCAACATCGCCGCCAAGGGCATCGATGCCCTGCAGGCCGAGGGCTACGACGTGGCCCACTACGACATGCGCTTCGCCAAGCCCATCGACGAACTGCTGCTGCATGAGGTCTTCGCCAAGTTCAAGCACGTGGTCACCATCGAAGACGGCTGCATCATGGGCGGCATGGGCAGCGCCGTGCTGGAGTTCATGGCCGATCACGGCTACCAGGCCCAGGTGAAGCGCTTAGGCATCCCCGACCGCTGGATCGAACACGGCACCCAACCGGAACTCTACACCGAATGCGGCTTTGACGACAAGGCGCTGGTGGCGGCGGTGAAGGAGATGCTGCCGGCAAAAGGCGCGAAGAGCGTGGGAGTGGGGGCGTAGGTACTTGCTACCCGGTGTTCAATGGACCTTGATGGACGCGAACTCGCGTCCATCAAGGTCCATTTGTGTCCATTGCCCCCATGAAAGCAAGAGCCACAACCTTGTAATTTTAACACGGCGTGTTGAATTTGCACGGATGACGGAATGGCATCACAGTCATCAACCTGAAGGCCAATTCGCAACGGTTCTATCTTGAACGCCCCAATGGCCAAGAACCCCAAGCCCCGCTGCATCATCATCGCAGGGCCGAACGGGGCTGGGAAGACCACGTTTGCCAAGAAATTCCTCACGGCAGACGAAGGCATCCTCCACTTCGTGAACGCCGACCTCATTGCTTCCGGGTTATCCCCTTTGCATCCAGAGCTGGCTGCCCGTGCCGCAGGGCGGTTACTCCTTGCTGAAGTGGACCGGTTGACGAAGGAGAAGGAGCCGTTTGCATTGGAATCCACGCTCAGCGGAATGACTTATGTGCAAAGGCTGAAGAATATCCGGAAGGCCGGGTACTTGGTGGAATTGGTCTTCCTGAAATTAGACAGCCCTGAACTCGCGATCAAGCGAGTGGCTCACCGGGTGAAGCAAGGTGCTCACAACGTACCGCCAGAGGATGTCAGGCGGCGATACAAACGAGGATGGATTAACTTTGTTGAACAATACCGCTGGTTAGCCGATGTTTGGGCGGTGTATGACAACTCAGGACCTGTGCCGGTACTTCTTGAAAAGCATCCATGAGCAAAGCACCTCAGAAGAAGGCTAAGGACGACTTCATTGAGTCCGTCACCAAAGCCCTGAAGCGCGCCGCCAAGGAAGCCCGCCGCCAGGCCAAAATCCACGGCACCAAGGTGTGGGTGATCAAAGACGGCAAGATTGTGGGGTTGGAGCCGTAGAAGCAGCCTTTGGGCAGTTCACATTTGCAATGGACCCGAATGGACGCGTATTCGCGTCCATGCTCGTTCTTAGCCACCAGCCTGCCGCCGTTCATTTGGCGTACAACTCTTCCACCGCCCGCATCCCCGGCTTCCAATTCCCTTCGTGATCGATCAAGCTCCAACTCGGGCCCGGCCAGCAATCGTTCAATTGCCAAAAGAGCGTGCCCATGCACCAAGGCTGCTTTTTCAGGTGCGCTTGGATTGCCTTTTCATAAGCCAGTGATTGTACCGCTTGGCTGGCCTCAATGAATTCCCCGAGTGTTTTGGGATGCTCGCCTAATTCGTGGGAGATGGCCTCCCAGATCGGTCCGTCCGTTTTGTAACTGCGCTGGCGCCAGCGGAGTGCAGCACTGCCCAGGTGAAGTTGGTCCGCATCGATGTACTGGGCCAGCAGCGCGCTGTCCGGCCAGCTTTGAAAACCATACTCGCTCACGAAGCGGCCCACGCTCGTGGCAAGCGAATCAAAAGTCGCATCGCCGTGCCACACGCCCCAGTAGTGCAGGTCGCCGCTGCGCAGTCCGGCGGCATTGCCCCAGTTGCTCAAGGCGCTGGTCCAGGTATAGGGCATGCCAACATCCGCAGCCACGGTGCCGAGCACTTCTTTCCAGAGCTTCCGGTTGCTGTCGATCACCCGGGCTGAATCCGCACCGTGCAGGCCGTATTTCTGTTGCCAGCCCCAATTGCTCCAGGCCACGTTCAGCTCGTTGTTCCCGCAGAGCAAGGCCGCACAAGGGTGAAGGGCGAAGCGTTGCGCCTGTTCCTTGGTCTCCAAGCGGATGTTCTCCAGGAAAGCCCCTTCCGCCGGCACTAAGTTCGCCAACATAAAATCCTGCCAGACGAGAATGCCGGCAGTATCACAGGCTGTGTAGAATGCCTCCGGCGGATAGATGCCGCCGGCCCACACGCGCGCCATGTTCATGTGCGCCCGCTGGATGTGGGCCACCAGCGCCACCCATGCGCTGTCGTCGCGACTGGGGAACATGTCCGGAGGTACGATGTTGCAGCCCTTCATGAAGATGGGCTTGCCGTTGACGATGAAGGTGAACGAGCGGCCAATGCTGTCTTCCTGCTGCTGCAATTCAATGCTGCGGAAGCCGATGTGGTGCGTAGTGGAATCCAATAGTTGGCCTTTTGGGCTGCGCAGTTCGACGTGCAGGTTGTGGAGGGGTTGTTCTCCTGAACCATTGGGCCACCAAAGTGCTGTGCGCGGCAGGGTGGAATGGACGGTGATGGACGCTGCCGGGCCAGCGTCCATGGCTGGTTGGCCGATCGGAACTCCGTCCAAAGAACAATGGACAGTAGCCTCGGCTTGGCCCAAGGTGTTCACCTGGATCTTCAGCCGAATGCTGTCTGAAGTGAAGTGCTGCTCCACTTGCACACCGTTGATGCGCGCACCGTTCCAACAGCGCAATTCCACCGGCTGCCAGATGCCGCAGCCCACCAAGCGCGGCGCAAAGTCCCAACCGAATTGGTAGGCCGCCTTGCGTACGAACGGGCTCGTGCCGCTGGGGTCGCTGTCGTGCGGCAAGTTGATGCCGTAGGTCTTGCGCAGCTTCATGCCTTCCCGCACCGCGCTCCGGAAAATGACCTTCAATATGTTCTTTCCAGGCTTCAACAATTCCTTCACTGACCACTCCCACGTGCGGAACATGTTGTCCGCCTTGCCTAACAGCGAATCGTTCAGCCATACTTCGGCGAAGGTGTCCAGCCCTTTGAACACCAGGTCCACGTGCTCGTACTTCAGCAGCGCTGCATCCGCATGGATCGTGCGTGCGTACTCCCAATCCTTGTCCTCGATCCATTGCACGCTGTCCGCGTTGAAGTTGCGGTACGGGTCGGGGATCAGGCCGTTGCGCAGCAGGTCGGTGTGGACTTCTCCGGGCACTTGGGCGGGGTGCCATGCGTTCGTGCCGGTTTGGCGGAATGACCATCCGTCGGCCAGGGCAACGATTTGTGCGGTGCAGTGGGCGGTGGCCAGGCATGATGCACTGGCCAGCAGGTATCTGCGTGCCCGTCGCATCAAATGCTTATGGAAGACAGCCGCCCGTGTCATCGGCGGAAAAGTAACCCCACCGGTCCGGCCTTAGGCGGCACGCTTGCCATGGTTGCGACGCGCAGGCACGGGCCGCTGGCTCCATTTCTCCTTTACCAGTTCCGCGAAATTCCTTTCTTCCGCCTTCGCGCGGGCCCATGTGATCAGGTCGATCTGGTCCAGGGCGGCGGATTCCTTCGGCTCGGCGGCCACTTCTTCTAGAGCGGCCAGCACGGAGTGCCAAGCCATCTGCCGCCGGGACCCGGTAATGCGGGCCAGCGCCTGTGCGTGTTCCAGCAGGACCCGCTCCATCGCGAACGGACCCGCATGCTGTTTCCACGCGCGTTGGGCATTGCGCACCACGTACTCCAGCAAGTCGTGTTTGCCCAGTTCCACCAAGCAGACCAGATTCAGCATCCGGCCCAGGGCGGAAAGCTCCGCGTGGGCATCGATCCCCCTCTCGCCCAGCAGGCGGTTGCACCAGCGCAGGGCGTTGCCGGGTTGTGCTGCGCCCAAGCACACAAAGGCGGCCTGCAGTTCCAACTCCGCCCTGCGCACGGTGCTGATGCGCTTGCCGTACCGCACAAATCCTTCCTCCAACACCCCGACGAGTTCCACGGCTTGGGCAAAATCACCCTTTACGGCAAGCAAGGACATCTGCAAGCTGTTGCCTAGCACGAAGAGCTTCATTTCCAGGTCGGGACTGGGAGCCTTGGCCATCATCCGAGGGGCCCGTCGGAATTCCTGGAAGCCCTCCAGGGCCTCCTGGTGGCGGCCCAGCCGCATGCGCACTTGGGCCAGGTTCGCGATCACGCCGAGCAGCAAGCCGGGTTCGCCGTCAAACGGCCCTTTCGCGGTCCGAAGCAGGCGGGCTGCGGCCTCCAGTTCCTTTTCGCAGGCAGGCAGGTTGTTGCGCACGTAGGCCAAAGCCCCGCGTACGTGGTGGTGAAGGAAGCGTGCCCCCGCGCTGTGCAGCACGGCGTCCACGGCCAGCAGCGGATCGGCCGCAAAGCCATCCAATTGTTCCAATTCCTGCATGCCCGGCGCTTGTCCGTTATGGTAGAGCAGCAGAAAGGTTTCGCTTTTGATCTGCCACAACCGGTCCATTTCGATCCAGCTGGTTGCAGTTGCTTCCGCTTTTGTGGCATGCTTCGCCAGGGCCTGTCCGGTGATTCCCGCATAATTGCTCCGTTCCATGAAGCGCCGGTCCCATTCCGCCACCTGAAGCAGCAGCGCATGCCGCTCATGGTCCTTGGCAAGCTTCCGTGCCGAGCGGAGCACCTTGGCGGCGTCGGCATACAGGGCTTTGTGCTGAAGCAGCTCCACGTGGTGCAACATGCGCCGTACCTCGTCATCCACCGAGCTCTTGGCGTGGAAGGCATCCAGGCTGTCCAGCACGGCTTCATACAACCGCCTTTTGGTGATGGCGAAGCGCCGCATGAAAGACTGTCCGGCGAATTGGCGGTGCAAGATGGAGACGTCATACGCGGGCATGGCCGCAATGGCATCAAACAAAAGCTGGTGGACACTTTGATTGCCCACCAGATGGCGGGAGGTGTACAGCTTGAAGTAGCGCTTCTCGGCGCGCGTCATGCTGTGTACCAGGCGGTGCAGATGGTCGTTGTCGGCGGACATGTCGGTTGTTCTTCACCAAGCTACCGCCTTGCGCCGCACACATGGAGGGTCATTGCGGGGAACGGTGCTTTCGGGACGACCAACGGCACCTTCGGCAAGCCCTTCCCGCAAGACCATGGGGCACCCGCAATAGCGCCCCAAAGCGATGCCCGGCTGAGGGCTGCAGGTAAATGTTCCTCTCCAAAACGGATCGCACCGGCATGAAAAAGCCCGGCTCACCGGGCTTTGACGCGGGTGTTTGGTGCGTTAGTTCTTCGGTTTGGAGCGCTCCTTGTCGCCAAGGTCATCCCCATCGTCGGATATGGGTGCAAGCCACCCATTGTCACCATTGCCGGTCAGCACGCTATCCCCCGCACCGCCGGATGCCTTGGTGTGCATCGTCATGTCCGGATGGCCGGGAGCAACAAGTTCTTCCTTGGTGCAGCCCGTCGCCGCAAGCATCAGCATACCTGTTGCCGCGAGGTAAAGAAGGATATGGCCAAGCCTGCGCCTCATCATCAAGTTCAAAGTTAGCGGTTCATGCCTTGTTTTGCAAACGGGTCCTGTCGGGCGGATTTCCCACGGGGAGTTCAACGGTGACCCGGGTGCCCGTGTTGCCCTGCCCATCCCGGTATTGTTCGGGGCCTTGGATGCGTATGTCACCCAGTTGCAACTTGCGGAGGATATCGGCGCGACCCTTGGTGATCTCGATGCCCCGCGAGATGTGGTCCGGTTCGCGGCCAGCCTTGCTGCCTATACTGGTATCGATTCCCACCCCGTTGTCGGTGATCCCGATGCGTACGCGCCCTTCCCCGGCCTGCTCCACGGTGATCCGCACTTGCCCGTCGTGGGCCATGGGCAGGATGCCGTGCCAAATGCTGTTCTCCACGTAGGGCTGCAGCATCATTGCCGGAATGTTCACCGAGCTGGGGTCCACTGCCGGGTCTACCGTGATGGTGTACTGGAAGCGGTCCTTGAAGCGCATGTGCTCCAGCAGCAAGTACAGTTCCAGCCGCTCGAGCTCCTCGGACAAGGTGGTGGTATCGCCTTGGCTGGCGTCCAGGTTTTTGCGGATCAGTTTGGCGAAGCTGGTGAGGTACTTGCTGGCCGTGTTGCGGTCCTGCTTGTTGATGCTGTATTGGATGCTGTTGAGCGCGTTGAAGATGAAGTGGCGGTTCATGTTGGCGTTGAGGGCCTGCTGTTCCAACTGCAACATGCGCGACCGCAGGATGAGGCCGCGTGTCCTCTCCAAGCGTTCGCGCCGGATGCTCCGGTAGTGCATGATGCCCCAAAGGCTTCCCCCAGCTGCGGCGACCACCAGGGCGAAGAACCACCAGCGCAGCCAAAATGGGGGCGTTACGGTAAAAGCTACCGTGGCCGTGGCGCCCCACCGGCCGCCGTCCATGCCCAAGCCGTCCGCTGCCCGTACCTCGAAGAGATAGTCACCCTGGGGCAGGTTGGAGTAACTGGCGAACCGGGCCTCCGTGGGCGGCAGCCAGTCCTTGTCGAAGCCCAGTAAGCGGTACTGGAAACGGACATGCCGCCCGTAGGCCAAGGCAATGGCGGTGTAGTTGAAGGTGAGGTGGTTTCTGCGAAAGCCCACTTGCAGGAGGGTGTCGCGCCCCGCACCTGTGCCGCCGAAGCCGGCCATGGGTTCCTGCGCATTGGCCACCCCGGTCACCAGGGCCTGTGGCGGGCTCGGGCGGCCGTGGGTTGCGGACCGTTGCGGGTCGTGCAGCACCAGCCCGGCATTGGTGCCAAAGAACAGCCTGCCCCGGGTATCGGCGAAGGCGGCATTGAGGTTGAACTCCAATCCGCGCAGGCCGTCCTCCTCCATGATGTGTTCCCGTGCGGAGGGGTTTGCGAGCAGGCTGTCGGGCATAAAGCGGAACAGCCCGTTGTTGGTGCCGGCCCATAGTTGGCCGGTGCCATCGATCAGTAGCGACCCTACGTAGTTGGAACCGAAATCTTCTCCGAGGTCGACCCTGGAGAAGCCGTCCTTGGAGTGGCAGGTAAGGCCGTCGGAGGTGCCGATCCAAAGCCGCCCCTTGCGGTCGAAGGCCAAGCAGAACACAGTGTTGCGGCTCAGGCCGTCCACCGTGGTGAACAGCTTGGCCTGTTCGTTCAGGACCTGCACGACGCCCAGGTCGGTGGCCAACCACAGGCTGCCGTCCGGGCCGGGCACGATACTGCGCACCCCGTGCGGGCGGATGTGCTGGAGCGAACGGGGTCTTTCCGCCGGAAGGCCCGGTGGCAGCACATACACACCATCACTGGTGCCGCACCAGATGGCCCCGTTGTCGGTGCGGTGCAGGGAAAGCACCCGCCGGCCTGCCAGGGCCCGGGCCTCTGGCGGTGCGTCCACCACGCCGTTCACCACGCGGCAAAGACCGTCGCTGGTGCCGAACCACAGGGCTCCGGTCGTGTCGCGAAGCGCGCTCCACACCGTGTTGTTGGGCAGTCCGTCCAGCGTGCTGATATGGGCCATGCCGTCCATGCGGCACAGGCCGTTGCCGTAGGTGCCCAACCAGATGTCGCCCTGTGCATCGGCCACGGCGGCCATAACCAGGTCGCTGCACAACCCCTCGGTCACCGTGAAGGTCACGTACGCATCGCCGGCAAAGCGCAGCAGGCCTGCGCCATCTGTGCCGATCCACAAGCCGCCATCGGCATCCTGGAACAAGGACCACGTGTTGTCGTTGGGCATGCCTTGGTACAGGGTGAAGGCGCGCACCCGGCCGTGGTCCAGCACGTTTACCCCGAACTTGGTGGCAGCCCAGGTGCGCCCCAGGCGGTCCACCAATACGGACCGTACGGTGCCCTGAAGCAGGCCCGAGGACACGTTGTGCACCACGGGGCTCCCTTGCGCGGGCAGTTCAAGTAATCCATCGCCATAGGTGCCCGCCCAAAGCGTGCCGTCCGGCCCTGCGGCCAACGAGCTGATGGAGGTGGGAAAGGGCAATGGCACGGAGCCCCATTCACCCCGGTGCCGGCGCAACAATCCGTTGCGCAGGCCCACCAGCAGGTCGCCGTTGGGCAAGGCCAACAGGGCGCGCACATGGGTGGCGGTATCGGCTGCCCAATTGGCGGGGACCACCGCCGCACCGTTCTTCACTTCCAGCAGGCCGCTGCCGTCCAAACCGGCGTAGATGGAGCCGTCGGTTCCTTCGGCCAAGGCTGTTACACGTGTTTCTTCTTTGCCCACGGGTAGTGGCACCGTGTGCATGGCACCTCCGTTGAAATGCACGAGGAAGCTGCCGCATGCCAGCCACACCGAGCCGTCCGAAGCGCCCAGCACGGCATTCACCTGCGGGTCGGGCAGCCCATTGCGCAGCCCGAAGTTGGTAAAGTCCGAGCCGTCGAAGCGGCTGGCCCCGCCCAAGGTGCCCACCCATAGGTAGCCGGCTTTGTCCTGCGCAATGCAGCGCACTTGGCTTTGCGCCAATCCGTCGCGCGGGGTGTATTGTGTGAAACCGTATTGCTGGGCAAGGAGCGGGGTTGGGGCCAATGCCCAAGCGATGGCCGCCAAAGCCCCGATCCGGCATCGCTTCCCGTACGCCACGGCTAGAAGGTATTGAGCATGGCCATGAGCTCGGGCATGCGGCGCCGGCTTACCGGCACCAGCACACCGTTGTCCAGTACGGCCATGTTGCCCTCGGTGCGGCTCAGGCTCACCAAGCGGTCCAAGTTGATGATGAAGGATTTATGCACCCGGAAGAACTTGCGCGGGTCCAAGTGGGTCTCGAACACCCGGATGTGCTTGCTGCTCACCGTGCGCTTCCCATCGCGGGTGTGCACCACCGTATAGCTGTCGGCGGCTTCCAAGTACAGGATATCCTCGTGGCGCAACAGGATCAATCTATCCTTGCCGGGCACGGCCAAGCGGTTGCCCAAGGGTGAACCGGGATCGTTCACCAGGGCTTGCAGGCGCTCGTCCTGCTGCTTCAATTTCAAGGGGTCGCCCAGGAGTTGCACCAATTTTCCCACGGCACGGTCCAGTTCATCCGGGTCAATGGGCTTTTCGAGGTAGTCCAATGCATTCTCCTTGAAGGCGCGCAGGGCATACTCGTCATAGGCGGTGGTGAAGATCACCGGAAGGTGTGGCTGCGGCAAGGAGCGCAGCAGTGAAAACCCGTCCTCGCCGGGCATTTTGATGTCCAGGAACAGAGCTTGCGGTTGCTCGGAGGCGATCAACTTCCTCGCTTCCCCCGCCGATGCCGCCATGCCGGCTACCAGCACCTCGGGGCATTGTTCCTGCAACATCAACCGCAGGTTTTGCCGGGCATCGGCTTCATCGTCCACGATCAACGTGCGTATGGCCATGGTTGGAGGATTGGCCGGAAGGTAAGCGAAAGCATTGCGACAAGGCCTGTGAAGGCAGGAACGGTAGCTACAGGCCAAGGGGCGGTAGCCAAGCTGAAAGGAACAGGGACGGGGATCCCCCTTTGCATCCGGTAAGCCGATATGGGCTGCAACCGCCATGGCCGCATAGCTGGCGCCTTGTTGAATGCACCGATGCCTGGAGCGGAACTGCCGATGCCCGTTTCGTCCGAACGGGCCGGGGCCCGGCAGGGTAGCTTCGTGATCGAACAACACCTGATCACAATGATGTGCAACGAATACCCCATCATCACGGAGCACCCCTATTGGGTGTTCAATGATCAAGGCAACTGAGGCCACCAAAGTGCAGAGGACGGGCGCTGGAACTTTTACCCGAAGGGGGGCGTAAACATCCCCAAAGGCAACACCATGCGCAGCCAGAACCATGCAACGGAGCTGAGGATCCGCATCGACCGGGCGGAGAAATTGCTGATGTTCGACTATGAGCCGGGCCACGAGGATGCCTTGTTCGACCTTTGCACCAGCGACGGGCACATCCTGAAAACCGGAGACATCAAAGGTCCGGTGACACAGATCCGCCTGACGGGCGTGCAGGATCAGGACTTGGTGTTGATGGTGCTGGACGGCGACCAATCCGTGATGCAGCCGGTCCACCTGCGCAAGGCCGTGTAATGCTGAGCCGTTCGGGGCCAACCCCGCAGTTTGCACCGTACACCTTGGTATGCACCGCCATGTCAAGAGGGAGTAGCCGGTCCATGGTACACCGCTGGGTTGCACACACCACGCAACCCGTTTACGTGACATACCTGCTGAAAAAGGCGGATTCCCCTGCCGTAGTGTGACCTGCGGAGGTGCTGCGTGCACGGATCGAGCGGCGCGGCTTGCAGGAATGCCCCGGGTTCCTACTTTTGCCGTCCCTTTGCAAAAAGGTTTTTCTTCCCTGGTAGCTCAGCCGGTTAGAGCACCTGACTGTTAATCAGGGGGTCGTTGGTTCAAGTCCAACCCGGGGAGCAAGAAGCCTCAGCCGCTGTGCTGGGGCTTTTTTCATGAACGCCCGTGCACAAGTGCGGTGCCCATCGGGGTCCATGCACCACCTTTGCCTGCTGAAATCCCAGGACCTACATGAAGCTCGTAACAGTCGGAACAGTCGCCTTTGACAACATCGAAACCCCGTTCGGCAAGGCTGAGAAAGTGGTGGGTGGTGCCGCCACCTACATCTCGTTGGCTGCCTCCTACTTCGTCAAGGAGCAGGGTATCGTGAGCGTGGTGGGCGACGATTTCCCCAAGAAGACCATGGACGAGCTGCGCGATCGCGGTGTCAACTTGGATGGCCTGGAAGTGCTGCAGGGCAAGGAAAGCTTCTTTTGGAGCGGACGGTACCACTACGACATGAATGCGCGGGACACCCTGGAAACCCGGCTGAACGTGCTGATGGACCTGGACCCCAAGCTGAGCGATGCCTATAAAGAAGCAAAGTATGTGATGCTGGGCAACCTGGACCCCGGCATTCAGGCCAAAGTGCTGGACCAAGTGGAAGCACCGGCGCTGGTGGCCTTGGACACGATGAACTTTTGGATGGACAGCGCACTGGCCAAGCTCAAAGAGGTGATCGCCCGGGTGGACATCCTGGTGATCAACGACTCGGAGGCGCGTCAGCTCAGCGGCGAGCACAGCCTGGTGAAAGCGGCGCACAGGATCCTGTCCATGGGCCCGCGGTACTTAGTGGTGAAGAAGGGTGAACACGGCGCCCTGCTTTTCGACAAGGACCGTGTCTTCTTTGCGCCAGCCATGCCGTTGGACGAGGTGGTGGACCCCACCGGGGCAGGGGACACCTTTGCAGGCGGCTTCATCGGCTTCCTGGCCCGCAGTGGCGACCATGGTTTCGACAACCTCAAGCGCGCCATCATCACCGGATCCGCCATGGCCTCCTTCTGCTGTGAGAAATTCGGCGTGGAACGCCTGATGGACCTCACCCAGGAAGAAATCGACCAGCGCATCCAACAGTTCGTGGAACTGGTGGATTTCGACATCGAACTCGTGTAGGGCTTCCCCCTTTTTGGGTATTGTGCAGGCTCCGGGCCGGGGATAGTTTTGACATGCTGAAAAAGCGGCATGCGGTGCCGTCATCCTTTTCGGCACGCATGCCATGACCCGATCATTACGCCCGTTCCGCTTCGTGTCCATGTTTACCGCCCTGCTGGTGGCCGGGCTGCTACAGGCCGCACAGGTGCCCGATGATGTGGCCCGCACGGTGGCCGTTCGCTTCCTGGCGGCACAGGCACCGGCCTTCGGTGCCATGCAACCGGGCCAGCTCATCTTGGCCCGGGAGGCCGCCGACCCCGCCGTGGGTGATGGGCAGGCACAGGTGCTCTACCGCATTTACAACGTGGCCGCACAAGGATTCGTGATCATCAGCGGAGATGACCGGGTGCTGCCCGTGCTGGGCTACTCCACCGAAGGCCCCTTCGCCGATGACACGCTGCCCATCAACCTGGCCAAATGGTTGGAGGGTTACCGTACCGAGGTCCGTGCAGCCTTGCAAATGGAGGACGACCCTGCCCGGGCGGCCTTGCAGGAATGGGCGCGCTGGGAACACGGCGTGCCGGACAACACGGGCGCACCCCGCGCTGCCGTGGCTCCGCTGCTAAGCACCACCTGGAACCAGAGCCCGCATTACAACGCACTTTGCCCGGGGGGCTCGGTGACCGGTTGCGTGGCTACGGCCATGGCCCAAGTGATGAAATACCACAACTGGCCGGCCCAGGGCCTCGGCTTCCACTCCTACAATGCACCGAACTACGGCACTTTGTCGGCCAACTTCGGGGCCACCACCTACAACTGGGCCGGCATGCCCAACAACGTCACCAGTGCCAACAATGCCGTGGCCACCTTGATGTTCCATTGCGGCGTGGCCGTGGACATGCAATACAGCCCGCAGGTCAGCGGTGCCTGGGTAATCCAGGCAAACAGTCCGTCCACAGACCACAATGCCGAATACGCCCTGAAGACGTATTTCAACTACGACCCGTCCATGCAAGGCCTGAAACGTGCCAATTACAGTGAAGCGCAGTGGATCGCCAAGCTGAAAACGGACCTGGACGCTGCCCGGCCCGTGCTGTACGACGGCTTCGGAAGCGGTGGTGGCCACTGCTTTGTGGCGGACGGTTACGACAACAACAACTACTTCCACTTCAATTGGGGCTGGGGAGGGGCCTACGACGGATACTTCACCGTGGGTGCCCTGAACCCGGATGGGCAGGGCACCGGCGGCGGCACGGGTGCCTACAACAGCGGACAGGAGGCCGTTTTCGGCGTGAAGCCCGCAAGCGGCGGAGGCGGCGGCACCGGCGGCCAGCAAACCTTCAACCTGGGCCTCTACACATGGGTGTCACCGTCCGCATCCACCATTTACTACGGACAGGCCTTCAGCGTGAACACCAACGTGATCAACAACGGCACCGCTGATTTCAGCGGCGATTACTGTGCGGCCGTGTTCGATGCCAACAGCAACTTTTACGGCTATGTGCAAACACTCACCGGCTACACGCTCCCGGCTGGCTATGTGTACAACAACAACCTGGTCTTCTCCACCAACGGCTTGCTCACCATGCTCCCGGGCACTTACTACATCGGCATTCTCTACCGGCCCACCAACGGGGAATGGGTGCTGGTGAACAACAACCAGGGCTACACCAATTTCCCGCAGATCAACGTGACCAACCCGAACGACATGGAGCTCAATGCCAACCTCACCGTCACGCCGGGTACCAGCCTCGCCCAGGGAAGCCAGATCTCCGTGGCCACCAATTTCATCAACGACGGCTGGAACACCTTCACGGGGCAGTATGGCGTGGGGCTCTTCAACCTGGACGGCACCTGGGCGCAGGATGTCGGCGTGCTCACCGAGAACCAGGGCTTGCCAAGCGGCTACACCTACACCAACAATCTCACCTTCGGCCCCGCAACCGTTACCGTTCAGCCAGGAACCTACTTGTTGGCCGCACAGCACAACCCCAACGGCGGCGGATGGCAGCTCACCGGGTCCAGCTACTACACCAATCCCATTTTCGTTACCGTTACCGCCTCGGCGATACAACCCGACCCTTACGAGGTGAACAATACCGTGGCGCAGGCCCATGCCTTCCCGGTGAGCTTCAGCGGCAACAGCGCCTCGGTGGCCACCACAGGCTCCAATTTCCACAATACCACCGATCAGGACTTGTACAAAGTGGTGCTGCCCGCCGGATACAGCTACACCATTTCGCCCCGCATGCACGATGCCTACAACAGCGGCAACGGGCAGACTTACACCGTGGACGGCATGTTCAGCTATTCCTTGGACGGGAATACTTGGTCCTCCGTGTATGATGACATCATGCCGGGCACGATCAACTTGGCCAACGGGGGTACCGTGTACTTCCACTGCGCCCCGTACTTCCTTGGGCTTACCGGCACCTACTTGTTGCAGTTGAACATGACCCGCGATGGCTCCGTGGGCATAACTGAGCAACCGGCAGCACCGGAGTTGCTCATCTTTCCCAATCCGGCACAGGACCAGGTGACGGTGGATTTGCCGGGGGGACGCAGCAGCCGTTTGGCAGTGGAGGTGCTGGATGCACAGGGGCGCTTGGTGGCACAGCCTGCCTTCCACAGGATGGCAGATGACCGCTTGCGGTTGTCGTTGGCCGATGTGCCGGCTGGCGCCTACTTCCTGCGGCTGACCACGGGGGCGGAAGTGCACACCGGACGTTTGATCCTTGTGCGATGAAACCGGTCACCGCCATCCTGTTGCTGGGCTTGCTCCTCGGTTGCGGAGCAAGCAAGGACACGGCCGATCCAGGGGCCAACGTCAACCGTACCCGCCCCTTGATGGTGTACCGCACCACGCAGGACATGCACGACAAGGTACCCGTGGGCCTCAGCGAAGACCGCACGCACATCATTTCCTACCCGGCGCCCAAAGACCTCGCCGTGGGAGGGAAGTTGTTGCTGCCCACCAAACTGATGAAGGGCTATTGGCTGGACAACAAGGGCGTCGGCTTGAACACTGGCTTCCTGAAGATGACCTACGCGGAGTATGCCGCCCTGCAAGAGGCCCCCCCGTTGGCGGAAATGGAGGCCATGCTGCTGGACACGGACCCGTTGACCTTCCTGTGCGACTGCGGCAGCAGTGGCACCATGGCCGATCCCGTGAAGGAGATCAACGCCCTGCTGCGCAAAGGCAAGCTGCGCGACAGGTGCAAGGTGCTGAAGTGAGCCGGCAATCCCAATTGACGAAGCCCCCGGGCCAAGCGGACCGGGGGCTTCATCGTTACGTGGCACAAGCCCGTGGGCTAGCTGCCGAGGTAGTTGAACTCGCGCACGCCGCTGTCATTGAACGGGCCCGGCACCAAATTGCCGTCCTTATCCAACAGTTCCAGGCGCACGGTGTGCTTGCCCAATTCCAATCCCTCGATCATGTATGCGTCCCACTTGTTGATGGTCCACACCATGCCGTCAATGGTGGCGCGGATGCTGTATTCCTTGTCGGCCAGGTCCGTGTTCAGCAGGTAGAAGTCCAGCAGGATCTTGTCGCCGTCCAGCTTCTTGTAATCACCCTTGGGCCGGCTGTAGAACAGGGACGGGTCCCTGCTGAAGTCACCGGTGCCGGCCGCAAGGCCTTCTCCCGGCATGGTGAACTCCTTGAGCACCACGGAACCGTTATTCTTCAAGCTCTCGTGGTAACTGCGGCTCAGGAAGGCCAGCACCACGTTCCGCCCGGGCTCGGCCTTTTCGGTGAAGTCCGCATTGTACTCGGCGATGTAGGGCTTGTTGTTGAGGATGAAGTGGATATGCTGCCCATCCTTGCTGTTGGCGCAGCCGCGGGTGGCGGCATCCGGGGTTTGGGCTTTTAGGTCAAAGCCGGTTACCCCGAACTTGTATGCGGCCTTCATGGCCTTGGCATCGGGCACCAAGGTGTCCAACCGGAGGGAGGCCTCCGGGAAAGCCGCAGCGGGTGATGCAGCCACCAAAGTGATCTTCGCATCAGCGGGCGCCACGATGGCCGGACGTTCGGGCGGCGCGGCGGCCACGGTGTCCGGTGCGGGAGGTGCCGGTGGTGCGGGAGGGGGAGCGGGTTGGCTGCATGCGGCCAAGGCCAACAGGGAAAGTGCGGGAAATACCTTTTTCATCGTGTTCTTCCTTGGGGTTGGTCAATCATTCAAAACTCAGGAGCAGTTGGCCCTTTTCCACGGCACCGTGTTCTTGGGCATGGACCTTTTTCACCAGCCCGTCGCCCGTGCTCTTGATCACATTCTCCATCTTCATCGCTTCCAGCACCAACAGAGGGTCGTTCTTCTTCACGGCATCGCCCTCTTTCACAAGCACCTTCAACACCAATCCGGGCATGGGCGCCTTCAGGTCGCCAACTTTGGCTTTCGCGCTGCGGTCGATCCCCAACAGCTGCATCAGGCGCTTGCGTTCATCCTCCAAACGGACGGTGTGGCAATGTGCCCCGATGCGCAGCCGCACGGTACGGGTTTCCTTGTCGTGCTTCAGCACCAGTACCCGCAAGGAGCGGCTGTCCTGCACCAAGCTGTACATGCCGGGGTTTGTCCGCACCAGATCCGGCGCATGCTTGCCTGCGACCGACCATGGCGACCCGGGTACGGACCGCTCCAGTTCAACGGGCGTTTCGGTGGAATTGACGCTGGCGTAAAGCTTGGCTGCCATGGTGGGTAAGGTGCAACAAATACGATGGCCGCAATGTTCTCAAGAAGGGGCGAAGGTACCGGTTGCCGGTTTTATGATCGTGGTGTGGATAATCGGGCCTTTATCCGAACGGGAGGTTCATGGAGTACGGGGGCCGGTGCGGTCCATTGAATCCGGATCATGCGGCAGGTTTCGTAGTGCGATGGTCGAAACCGTAATGGCAGCAAGGGTTTCGTTGAGGAGCAATCGCCCAAGCCGTTGTGACGAAAGGAAAGCCAATGAAAACGCTTGTTGCTGCGGCGTATTCGGGCGGTAACAGAAGTCATGCGGCATATTCCGGGTTGATTGCTGCTCCTGCATGGGTTATTCACCGCCGCCCCGGTATCCGATCCCCGGTTCCTCACGTGAACAGGCTGTCACGGTTCTCCCCCTGCTCAAACCCCTCGTCCGCCGGCAAGCCGGGCTGTTCACGTGCGGCTACCGCCAAGCGGTCGCACAGTTCGTTCAGGGGATGGCCTGCATGCCCGCGGATCCACTGGAAGCGCACGTGGTGCCGGGGATAAACTTGCAGGAAGCGCTTCCAAAGGTCCGGGTTCTTCTTCTTGGCGAACCCTTTTCGGGCCCATTCGAACACCCAGCCCTTTTCCACCGCGTCCACCACGTATTTGCTGTCACTCACCACCACCACCTGGTGACCCTTGCCTTTCAGGGCCTCCAGCGCCACGATCACCGCCAGCAATTCCATGCGGTTGTTGGTGGTGTGGCGGAAGCCCCCCCACAGCTCCTTGCGGTGCCTGCCCGATTCCAGCACCACCCCGTAGCCGCCCGGGCCCGGGTTGCCACTGGCGGCGCCGTCGGTGTGGATGGTGATCTGCATGGGTGGTGCGGCTTGGTCGGCGGGCCCGGCGCCGGCGGTGGTCAGTGCACCGGAAAGAGGTAGGTGATATTGCCCGCGAAGAGTTTCACGCTGATGGCCAGCAGGATCACGCCGAAAGCCTTGCGCAGCACGATCAAGCCAACGCGCCCCAGCAACCGTTCAATGCGGTTGGTGAGCAGGAGCACCACCACAACGACGATCATGTTCAGGCAGATGGCCACCAGGATCTCCGGCCTGCTGAACTCCGCCCGCAGGGAAAGGATGGCCGTGATGGTGCCCGAGCCCGCGATCACCGGAAAGGCCAAGGGCACGATGCTGTACACCTTGGGATCCTCGCTCAAGCCCGGCGCGGAGGTATCCTCCTTGAAGAGGCGGATGCCGAGCGTCATTTCCAGGGCGATGAAGAACAGCACCAGCGCACCCGCCACCGCGAAGGAGCGGACATCAATGCCCACCACCGACAGGATGGTTTCGCCCAGATAGAGGAACACCACCATGATACCCAAGCTGACCAGCGTGGCCCGTGCCGGATAGATCTTCCCAGCCTTCTCGCGTACTTGCAAGATCACGGGGATACCGCCGATGATGTCGATCACCGCGAAGAGCACCAGGAAGGCTTTGCCGACGTGGGCAAGTTCGATGGAGGCCATGGGCGCTTGTTCAGGGTTGGGGCAACGACCGCGCAAAGTTCTCCACCACGGCCGGATAGTGGGCATGCTCCAGCCCATGGATGCGGGCGGCCAGGGCCTCGGCATCATCGCCGGGCAGCACGGGGCACTTGGCCTGGAACAGCACACGGCCCTCATCGTAGCGCTCATTCACTACATGAATGGTGATGCCGCTTTCCTTTTCCCCGGCGGCGAGCACGGCACGGTGTACCCGTTCGCCGTACATGCCCTTGCCGCCGAACTTCGGAAGCAGGGACGGATGGATGTTGAGGATGCGGTCCGGCCAAGCATGCACAAAGGCGGTAGGCAGTAGCCGCAGGAAACCGGCAAGCACCACAAGTCCGGCACCGGCCCGTTCAAGCTCGGCCTGCACCGTTCCTTCGTGCAGGGCCGCACCATTGAACAAATAGGATGGCACGCCCAAGTCCCAAGCCCTGCGCACCACGCCGGCACCGGGCTTGTCGCAACCCACCAGTACAACCTCCGCCAAGGGTGAACCGGCGAAGTGTTCCATCAGGCGCTGGGCGTTGGTGCCCGACCCCGAGGCGAGAATGGCGATGCGGAGCATGGCGCGAAGTTGCCAACGAACGGCGAAGTGGCCGAAATAAACCTGCCGGCGCCGGTTTAAGTGGGGCGTTTAGGCTTGACCGCCAAGGGGGAAGGACCTGGTTGGGCGAGTTTCGGGGGGGCGGGGGTTGGAAATATCGAAAATGTTGTTCCTTTGCAGCCTGATCAACCAACAACCAACGGATATGTCCGATATCAAGTCAAGGGTCATCGCTATCATTGTGGACAAGCTTGGCGTAGACCAAGGCGAAGTCACTCCGGAAGCGAGCTTTACCAACGACCTTGGCGCCGACAGCCTGGATACCGTGGAGCTCATCATGGAGTTCGAGAAGGAGTTCAACATCGCCATCCCGGACGACCAGGCGGAGAAGATTCAAACCGTAGGCCAGGCCGTGGACTACGTGGAGAAGAACGCTAAGTAATTCTTGCAGGATGCAGCTCAGGCGCGTGGTGGTCACCGGTCTGGGCGCCCTCACCCCCATTGGCAATACGCTGCAGGCGTATTGGGAAGGGTTGGTGCAAGGCACCAGTGGGGCTGCGCCCATCAAGAATTTCGACGCCTCGAAATTCAAGACCCGGTTCGCCTGCGAGGTGAAGGGTTTTGACCCCACGCAGTTCATGGACCGGAAGGAAGCCCGGAAAATGGACCCGGTCTCGCAGTATGCCGTTGTGGCCGCCGAGGAAGCGGTGCGCGACGCGGGCCTGGAGCTGAAGACCGATGCCGAGCGGGAGCGGGCAGGCGTGGTGCTGGGATCCGGCATCGGCGGCCTGCTCACCTTCCAAGAGGAGTGCATCAACTTTGGCCGGGGCGACGGCACCCCGCGGTTCAACCCGTTCTTCATCCCCAAGATGATCGCCGACAGCTCCTCGGGGCTGATCAGCATGCGCCACGGCCTGCGGGGCCCCAGCTATGTTACGGTGAGCGCCTGCGCCAGCTCCAACAATGCGCTGATCGATTCCTTCAACTACATCCGCTTGGGCACCGTGGACCTCATGGTTACCGGCGGCAGCGAAGCCTCCATCCACGAGGCCGGGGTGGGCGGCTTCAACGCCATGCACGCCATGAGCACCCGCAACGACGACCCCGCCACCGCCAGCAGGCCCTATGACAAGGACCGTGATGGGTTCGTGCTCGGCGAAGGCGGCGGGATCATCGTGCTGGAGGAGCTCGAGCATGCCAAGGCCCGAGGTGCCAAGATCTATTGCGAAGTGGTGGGCGGCGGCATGAGCAGCGATGCCTACCACATCACCGCACCGCACCCCGAGGGGCTGGGCGCCTTCCTGTGCATGAAGCACGCCCTGCAGGATGCCGGCATGAAGCCCGCCGAGATCGACTACATCAATACGCACGGCACCAGCACCCCCATTGGCGACCCGCAGGAGGTGAAGGCCATCCAGCGCCTGTTCGGTGAGGATGCGTACAAGCTCAACATCAGCTCGTCCAAAAGCATGACCGGCCACCTGCTTGGCGCGGCCGGCGCGGTGGAGGCCATTGCCAGCATCATGGCCGTGTACAAGGATGTGGTGCCGCCGACCATCAATCATTTCACGGACGATCCCGAGATCGATGCCAAGTTGAACTTCACGTTCAACAAGGCACAGCACCGCACGGTCAATGCCGCCATGAGCAACACCTTCGGATTCGGCGGCCACAACACCTCGGTGATCTTCCGCAAGTACAGTTGAGCCCTGTTCCTGACCTCGCTTTTTTCAAGGAGCGCATCCCCGGCGGAACGACGCATCCGGGCTTGGTGCCGCAAGACCCTGGGCGTAAACCCGGGCAACTTGGCCCTGTATAACCAAGCCCTGCGCCACCGCAGCGCCATCGGGGAGGACCAGCCGGAGCTGGCGGACAACGAACGCTTGGAATTCCTGGGTGATGCCGTGCTGGATTCGGTGGTGGGCGAGCTGGTCTACCGCCAATACCCCGACCAGGGCGAAGGATTCCTCACCCGGATGCGGAGCAAGCTGGTGAGCCGCCACCAGCTAAGCATCCTGGCCCAAAAGGTGGAGATCGAGCGCGTGATGCAGGTCAACATCGGGCCGGGTAGGGATACTTCCGTTCCCGGCAATGCCATCGAAGCGCTCTTCGGGGCCCTGTTCCTGGACAAAGGCTTCGAACGCACGCGGCGGGTGGTGGTCAAGCTGATCAACACGCACTTCGATCTGAAGGCCGTGGAGATGGAGGACCGCGACAGCAAGAGCCGCCTCTTGGAATGGGGACAGAAGCAACACCGCAAGGTGGAGTTTGTACTGGCCGAGGAGAATGAGCGCGGGGGAAGGGGCAAGCTTTTCACCGCTGAAGTACAGGTGGACGGAAAACCCAGCGGCACGGGCAAGGGGCACAGCAAGAAGAAAGCCGAGCAGGAAGCCGCCCGTGATGCCTACCGCCGCTTGGGGCTTCGGCACGGCCCAAGGGAGGACGCACCTGCCGAAAGCCGACAGCGGGGCCGGGCCCCGGCGCGGCGCCGGGGGGCAGCGGGCCTGCGGCGCGGAAATGCGGACCGGCCAAGTGGAAGGCGGGAGCAGCGGGGCAACGCGGATTAGGCATTTTCACCTGTTGGAAACAACCGGTGCCACCGCGCCGCGCATTCTACCTTTGCCGGTACCGCACATGGCCAAGTTCAAGCTCGATTCCGATCCCCGGCCGGAGGTGTTCCTGATCGCCATTAGCAGCCATGAGAAGGATTACCGGCTCTGCTGGGCATTGAACAACAGCCTGCGGCTGGACTTGGCACGCAGGGACCGGGACATTGATGGATTCCCGTCAGCAGCCAAGTTCCCCGCATTCGACCATGTGGAACCGGAAACACAAGCGGCCATCACCTTGGTAGGCAACCACGCCGAAGAAGGTGTACTGCTCCCCGAGCAGAGACAGGCCGATTATTTCCTCATTGTGGACAACGAAAGCCGATTGAGGCAACAGGAGGTCCTGGACGGGGTGCGGCGCGCCGAGTTCGTGCTGGCCGCCTTCCCGTTGGACATCCAAGGGATCAAAGACGGATATAAACTATTGGAATGAACCTTGCACCCGACCCGAAAACGAAGATCGTGGCCACCCTGGGGCCGGCCAGCGCCCCGCGGGAAGTGCTCCGCGAAATGCTGCTCACCGGTGTGGACGTGTGCCGGCTGAACTTCAGCCATGGCAAGTACGATTTCTACAAGGAAGTGATCGCCACCATCCGGGCGCTCAATGAGGAACTGGACCTGAACACCGCCATACTGGCCGACCTGCAGGGCCCCAAATTGCGCGTGGGCGAAATGGCCGACGGCCCCATTGAGTTGAAGGATGGCGACGAACTGGTGATCACCACCGAACCGATCAAGGGCGTGGCGGGCTTGGTGAGCACCAGCTATGCCCAATTTCCCAAAGACGTAAAGCCCGGGGAACTGGTGCTCTTGGACGACGGCAAGCTTAGGCTGCGGGTGAAGGCCACCGACGGCGTGAAAAAGGTGATCACCACAGTGGTCAACGGCGGGATGCTCAGCAGCAACAAGGGCATCAATCTGCCCAACACCAAAGTGAGCCTGCCCTGCCTGACCGAAAAAGATCGGGAAGACCTGCACTTCGCCCTTTCACAGGGTGTGGACTGGGTGGGCTTGAGCTTCGTGCGCAGCGCCAAGGACATCATCGAGCTCAAACAGCTGATCGCGGCCGAGGGCGGCATGGCTCGCGTGGTGGCCAAGATCGAAAAGCCGGAAGCCATGCTGGAGATCGACGACATCATCCGCGAAAGCGACGCCTTGATGGTGGCGCGCGGCGACCTCGGCGTGGAAGTGCCCATGGAGCAGGTACCGCTGTTGCAGAAGGATATCATCCGGCGATGCCTGCTGCAGCAACGGCCGGTGATCGTTGCCACCCAGATGATGGAAAGCATGATCCAGAACAGCACCCCCACCCGTGCCGAAGTCAACGACGTGGCCAACGCCGTGCTGGATCATGCCGATGCTGTCATGCTCAGCGCCGAAACCAGCGTGGGCAAGTATCCCGTGGAGGTGGTCAAGGCCATGAACAAGATCCTGCTTGAAATGGAAAAGAGCGAGATCATGTACAACGTGCCCGAACCGGTGCTGGGTAATGATGACAGGCGGGTGTCGGACGCCATTTGCATGGCCAGTGTGCACATGGCCGACAGCATCAACATCAAGGCCATCGTCACCATGACGCACAGCGGCTACACCGCCTTCAAGATCAGCAGCATGCGGCCAAAGGCGCACATCTTCGCCTTCACCAGCAACAAGCGCATCCTCACCATGCTCAATTTGGTGTGGGGTGTGCGTGCCGCGTACTACGACAAGACGGTGAGCACCGACCATACCGTGGCGGACATCAAGCATATTCTGCGCAGCAGGCAGCTGGTGGAGAAAGGGGACTTGGTGGCCAACATCGCCAGCATGCCCATTGCCGAGCAGGGCATGGCCAACATGATCCGGCTCAGCCAAGTGTGAGGCGGGGCGCCTCACGGCCCGACCATACAGGCCCATCGTGGAATAATGGGCTGCGAAGCCTATTTCTGCGCCATCCCGGTCGCGATGCCGACCTTCGGCGCAGATGGACGAAGCAGACTGGGATGATGTGGCGGCCACGTTCGAGCAGGAGATCCTGAGCGTGCCCAAGCACGATCGGCGCAAGCGCATCGCGCAGTGCGTGAAGAAGCACGCGAACCCTGCCGGCACCGCAGGCGACATCGGGTGCGGGATCGGGCGCACCATCGCCCTGCTGGCGGAAAACTTCGGCACCGTGCATGCCGCCGACATCTCCAGCCGCTGCATAGCCCGGGCCGAGCGGCTGAACGCCCCGTACGGCAATGTGCGCTACCACCATGCAGACTTGGCCCAACCACTACCCTTCCGGCCGGTGGATTTCGCGCTCTGCATCAACGTGCTGCTAACAGCCCCGCGCACCAAACGCCAGACCATGCTGGCCAACCTGTGTGCCACGGTGAAACCCGGGGGCCACCTGCTGCTGGTGGTACCCGCGCTGGAATCCGCCCTGTATGCGAGCCACCGGCTGGTACAGCTGTATGAATCCAAAGGAATGAAGCCCGCCGTGGCCCAGCGCAAGGCGGGGCGTGACACCACCCGCTTGGACATGGGCATTGTGGTCGCTGGCGGCACACCGACCAAGCACTTCATCAAGGAGGAGCTGGCCGACCTGCTGCTGCAGCACGGCATGGAGGCGCCCGACATCAAGAAGATTGATTACCCGTGGTCCTTCGCTTTGGAGGAAGCCCCGTACAATATGGCCCCGCCCCTGCCATGGAACTGGATGGCCGTGGCCCGGAAAGCCGGATAGGCCGCAAGGCGCTAGTTGCCCAGTAGCAACCTCAGGTAGAACCCAGGCTTCTTCAACTGCTCCCGCAGGTCCAGGTTGTTGAACATGCTGCTGATGGTGTCCGCCAAGGCGGGATTGTTGGCGGCCTTGCCCACCACGAAGTTGAACAGGCGTGGCCATGCGGCTAATTGTTGCAGGCGCGTGCTGATGGCCAGCTCCTTGCCTAAGCGCTTCCATACGCGTGCGTCGTATGTGCTGGCCGCACTTGCTGAAACATTGCCCGAACGGATCATATCGGAGGCAACATCCGCGGCGTGCATCCCGCTGATCATGGCGTGGCTGATCCCTTCGCCGGTGAAGGGATCGATCAGGTGGGCTGCATCGCCCACGAGCAGGTAGCCGTCGCCGCTGATGGGCCAGCGCTTGCTGGCCAAGGGCAGGCCCATGCCCTGCAGCGGTCCCTCCGCCCGGGCATTCGCGAACCGGTCGCGCAGTTGCGGGTGCCCGGCAAGTGTTTCCCGAAGCAGCTTCTTGAGGTCCACCCGGTGCTTGCGCACGTGGTCGCTGCGAAGCCCCAGGCCCACGTTGGCCCGCCCACCGGGCAAGGGGAAGATCCACAGGTAGCCGGGAAGCAGTTCCTGCAGGAAGATCAGTTCGATGAAGCCCTGCGGGTCCATGCCCGTGACCCCGGTGTAGTAGGCCCGCACCCCGGCGCAGTGGTGGCGCGGCACCATGGGAAGGCCTGCCACTTGCTTGGAGAAGACAGAGTTGGCGCCGGAGGCATCGATCAGAAGTTGGCAGTGGATGGAAGGGGGGGCAACGTTGTTCGTGGTTCGCGGGGTTGACCGGGCATTTGCCACGGAAACTTCCCATCCCCAGCCTGTGCGGTGGAAGGCTTTTGCCTGCACCCCTTCCAGCATGCGCACCCGTCCTGTGCGCTTTACAGCACCGAGCATGAAGTGGTCGAAATCCATGCGCGGCAGAATGGCGCCAGGTGCATCACCCACGCCGGTTGCGCGGCTGAAGGGTACGCGGAGCGAACTTCCATTGGGCGCCGTGAAGGTGACGCCCCAGCTCGGCATCAGGGCGGCGTGGCCGCGCAATTCCACGGCCAGTGCCGGGTCCAGGCGTTCAAGTGCCCGCACCACCTTCCCGCTCAGCGCATCGCCGCACACCTTGTCCCGGGGGAACTTCGCTTTGTCGATCAGCAGCGTGTCCACACCGTGCTTGGCCAATTGCAGCGCTGCGGCACAACCGCCGGGTCCTGCACCGATGATGCATGCACCAGTGCGTGTTATTTCCGCCATGCCGCTGGTTTTACCCCCGGAAGGCACCGTCCGAAAACTGGTTCAGGAACCGCACGTCGTTCTCCCAGTACAAGCGGAGGTCGGGCACGCGATAAAGCAGTTGCGCGATGCGCTCCACGCCCATGCCGAAGGCGAACCCGCTATACTCCTCAGGGTCGATGCCGCAATTAGCGAGCACCGCAGGGTCCACCATGCCGCAGCCCATGATCTCCACCCAGCCGCTGTGCTTGCATACGGTGCAGCCCTTGCCGCCGCAGATGGTACAGCTCATGTCCACCTCGGCACTGGGTTCGGTGAACGGGAAATAGCTGGGCCGCAGGCGGATCTTCACCTCCGGCCCGAACATGCTCTTGGCGAAGTGGTCCAACGTGCCCCTCAGTTCGGCAAAGCTGACCCCCTTGTCCACGTAAAGGCCCTCTACTTGGTGGAACATGCAGTGGGCGCGGGCACTGATGGCTTCGTTGCGGTACACCCTGCCCGGGCTGATGGTGCGGAAGGGCGGCTTCCCGCTTTCCATCACGCGCACCTGCACACTGCTGGTGTGCGTGCGCAAGGCCAGTTCACCGGGGCCGTCCACGAAAAAGGTGTCCTGCATGTCCCGGGCGGGGTGTTCCGGCGGGAAATTGAGCGCTCCGAAATTGTGGCGGTCATCCTCCACCTCGGGCCCTTGGCTAACGGTGTAGCCGATGCGCGCGAAGATGTCCGTGATCCGCTGGCGCACGATGCTGATGGGATGCAGGCTGCCCGATGGTTCCGCCAGTGCCGGCCGGGTAACGTCAATAGCGGTTCCGGCAAGGCTTGCGGTTCCCGCCTCCGCAGCGGCCTTCAGTTCTTCCCAGCGGGTGCGGGCCGCGTTCTTCAGCTGGTTGAGGCGTTGGCCCCAAAGGCGCTTCTCTTCCGGGGGAACCAGCTTCAACTCGTCCAAGAGAGCGGTCACCTTCCCATTGCGGCCGAGCATGGCCACGCGAAAGGCCTCCACGGCATCGGTGGTGGTGGCCTGTGCCAAGGCGATTTCCGCCTCTGCGACTTCGATGCGTACTTTCAAGCTCATTTGATCACCCGCATCCACATGCGCACATCGCTCAAAGGTCGGTCCTGCACGTCGCAAGGTTGGGCGGCAATGCGGTCCAGCACGTCCATGCCTTCCACCAATTGGCCGAAAACGGTGTAATTACCGTCCAGGTGCGGGGTTCCGCCGGTGCTTCCGTACGTTTCCACCTGGGCCGGCGTGTAGTGGATGGCGGCGCTGTCCGGGCGCATGCTGTTCTGGCGATCCTGCAGCCGTGCCAGGTCGGCGGGCGGCCATATACGGCCTTGGACAAGGTAGAACTGGCTTCCGCTGCTCTCCTTTTTAGGGTTCACGTCGTCGCCTTCGCGCGCCGCTGCCAAGGCGCCCTTGCGGTGGAAGAGGCCGGTGCGGAATTCCGGCGGGATGGTATAGCCAGGGCCGCCGTTGCCCAGTTGCACGCCGCGGTCGTCCGCCTTGCGGCTGTCCGGATCGCCGCCTTGGATCATGAAGCCGTTGATCACCCGGTGGAACAGGGTGCTGTCATAATAGTGTTCACGGACCAGCTTCAGGAAGTTGTCCCGGTGCAGCGGGGTCTCGTTGTACAGCTCCACCACCATGCGCCCGGCCGTGGTATTGATCTCCACCAAATGACGGACCGGCTTGGCGGCAACCTGTGCGATCGCGGCTGGCAGGCAAGCGATCAAAACCCCGGCCAGCATGAAGTAGCGGGGCAGGAATTGCCTGTGCATCGCTTGGTGTTGTATTTTTGGCTTCATTCACGCCCGAAATCGCCAAATCAGGCGAAGCGGACAAAAGTAACCAACACGACCGCCCATGCCTTTGAAGGCCATTCTTGCTGCTGTGCTGCTCATCCTCCTCGGCGCCGGCCTGGGTTCCTGCAACAAGGAGAAGGACACCAAGGCCACCATTACCGTGCTTGACTCGGCCGGGGCTGCGGTGGGGGGCGCTTATGTGAAGCTTTTCGCCAATCCCAGCGTGCCGCTCCAAGCAGATTTCACCCGCCTGACAAAGGAGGGAACCACCTCCTCGGACGGCAAAGTGACCTTCGATTACTCGGAGTTCTACAAGCGGGGCCAGGCTGGGTTTGCCGTGTTGAACATCCTGGCGAAAAGAGATTCCCTCTCCGGGGAAGGCATCATCCGCATTGAGGAGGAGCAGACCAACGAGGAAACGGTGGTGGTGAAGGCAGCACCGTAGTACCAGGTCGCGCCCCACGGCAGGCGTCGGCGCTCTTTCGGCATCCCCCTCACAAGCGGTGCGCCAGCACCACCGTCTTACGGAACTTTTCCACGTTGCCGGCCAGATCGTACGCTTCCATGTAGAGAATGTACGGCCCGATGCGCGCCAGCTCATGGCCGTCCATCAGGCCGTCCCAGGAAACGGCGCCGCTGGTGCCCAATAGTACGTTGTTCATCAAGGTGCGCACCTCGCGTCCCGCGATGTCGAACACCTTCATGGTGGCTACAAAGCCGGGCTCATCAAACCGGTACACAATGGTGAGCAGGTCCTGGTAGCCATCGTTGTCCGGGGAGAAGATGGCCGGGTCGATGGTGATCTCACCGCGAGCCGCAGGGGCTGGTGCGTACTGCGAGTTTTGGTAGCCCGGCGTGGCGAAGTTCACGTCGGCTGCCGCGCTGTGCCAGTTGCTGTTGTCGGCTGTGGGCCGATCGGGGTCCACACGTTCCAGGCTTACGCCGTCCACGCTTTTCAGCAGCGCGAAATGCAGGGCATCGCTGTAGTTGAAGAGGTCGAGCGTGTCACCTGCAGCGCCAAGGAAGATCACCGTTCCGCTGCCGTTGTTGTAGCTGGGCAGCGTGGCCTGCAGCATGCGGTCCGCACGGCCCAGCGGGTAGTTGGTGAGCACATTGGACACGTTGGTGGCCACGGCCACATACTGGCCCGGGCGCAGCAGGTACGCATCCGGAGTGATGGGCTGCACGCTGCCCGAACCGTTGGCAAACTTGAGCCCCGCCAGGCTGACCACCTTTTGTGAACGGTTGTACAGTTCCACAAAGTCGCTACCGCTTCCGCGCGGGTCGTACAGCACCTCGTTGATCACTACATCACCCTTGGAGATGGGCTGTGGCAGTGCGAAGGTGGCCGTGTTGCCCGCACCGATCGGGTTGCCCGGGCAATCATTCACGTCCGTTGCCGTTACCGTGTGGACCACGCCCTCGATCAGTGGTGCCGACAGCGTGAGGCGCACACGATCGGGCGCCACGACAGCGATGTTGGCGATGCCCAACACGGGGTCGATGGAATACGTTCCCGAGAGCAAGCCGGCCTGGTCCATCGGTTCGTTGAAGAGCAGGTCCAACGTGACGCTATCCAGGACGAAGGCCTGGACCAGCAAGGGCGGCACGGTGTCCTGCAGGATCGCGAACACGCTGTTCTGCCCACCGGGCGTGCCGCCCGTTGCCGCCGTGGAGGCCGTCCAATTGGCCGCGCTGGAACAAGGCGTGAAAGGGTCCTTGCGCTCCAGGCTCCAGCCGCCGTTGGCCTTCACGGCATCGTTGTACCAGCCGGATGAATAGGTTACCGCGTCGATCGCCATATTCGACGCATCCCACAGTTGCATGGGGTCGCCGTCGTTGTTCAGCGACGGGAACGACGGCACGCCGAGCACGGTGCCGAAGCCGTTGAACAACGCGGCGTTGGCGGTGCTGGTAAGGATCACGAAACCACCGGGAGGCAACTGTGCCGCTGGCAGCGTACCGGTGGAACTGCCGTCGGTGATCTTCCAGCCCGTGAGGTCGAAGGCCCGGTCCGCAGTGGCGTTGAAGAGCTCCACGTATTCGGCGTTGGGCAGGCCCACTGGCGGGTCCGGGTCCGGCATCAGTTCGTTGATCACCACGTCGCCGGGCTGTGCTGTGGAAAATACCGTGTAGGTGAATTGCACCTGTCCGTTGCTGATGGCGTTGCCGGCCAGGTCTTCCACGCCGTTCACGGTGAGCGTGTACGTGTTCAGGTTGGCCATGGGTCCATTGAGCGTCAGGTGCACCAACGCCGGGTTCATGCCGTCCAAGCTCGCCGCCGCAATGCCGTTGAACGGGATCAGGCCGTAATTGACGATGGATTCCGCCGAGGATTGCTCCACGGCTTCGTTGAACAGCAGGTCCACGTGCAGCTCGTCAATGATCGTGGCCGACGCGATGGACGGTGGCGTGGTGTCCTGTACAATGGGCCCCACGTAGAAATCATCAAAGAAGTGGTTGTTCACGGCCGTGGCTGCGGTGCTCTGCGTGATCCGGATGCCGAACCACGCACTGGAGGTGATGCTGGCATCCGTGGCATTGCCCGCGCTTACGTAGTTGCCCGTGACACCGTCATCGTAATGGAGGGTCCAGTTGTTCGCCGCGTCCCGCGTCACCTTGATGCGGAAGGGATTGTCCGTGCTGCTGTTCACGATGCCGTCCGGGCTGGCCACCAAGGTACTGGGCGAGCCAGCGGCCATTTTGTTCAAGGTCACGTGGTCCGCAGTTTCCCCGATGCGTACGAAGTAGCCGTTGGCCGGTGCCGAGAGGTCTTGCACATCGCTCATCAGGTATACGTCCACGTAGTTTGCACCCGAGGTGGCGAACTTCAGGTTGAAGTAGAACTCCCACTGGCCGGCGGCCTGGGAAGAGGCCGTACTGAGGTAATACGTGGTGGCGGCCGCCAGTGTACCGGTGTTTGAGCGCAGCATGCCATTGTCCACGGTAAAGAAGGCATCGTTGCCGGCCCAGGCGGGGTCGGCCGTGAAATTGCCGTCCGCAAAGTCATCGGTGAACTGGCCCCGGGCACTTTCGCAGTACAGGAGCATGATCGGCAGAAACAACAGGAACCGGTATGGACTGTGCATGTGGACGGATAGAGGAGGGGAAGGTAGTAGTTTTGCTTCTGTAACAACGGATCACACAAAGGATGAGAATTGCCGTAGTTGGCGCCACCGGCATGGTGGGCGGGGTGATGCTGCACGTGTTGGAGGAGCGCATGGGCGCCGAGGTGGAAGAGCTGATCGCGGCGGCCTCGGAGAAGAGCGTGGGCAAAATGGTCCACTTTCGGGGCAGGGACATTGCCGTTGTGGGCATGGAACAAGCAGTGCGGGCCAAGCCGGACATCGCTTTGTTCTCCGCCGGTGGCGGCACCTCGCTGGAATGGGCGCCGAAGTTTGCCGCCGCTGGCACCATCGTCATCGATAACAGCAGTGCCTGGCGCATGGACGCGGGTAAGCTGTTGGTGGTGCCGGAGATCAACGGGGCGCTGCTGGCCAAGGCCGATTTTCGCAAGGGCGGCATCATCGCCAACCCGAATTGCAGCACCATCCAGTTAGTGATGGCCTTGGCTCCGCTGCACAAGCGCTATCAGGTGCAGCGCGTGGTGGTGAGCACGTATCAAAGTGTGACCGGCACGGGCCTGAAAGCAATGCAGCAAATGGAGGACGAGCGGAACGGACGTGAAGGGGGAAAGGCCTACCCGTACCCAATTGACAAGAACGTGCTGGCGCGTTGCGACGATTTCACGGACAATGGCTACACCAAGGAGGAAATGAAGTTGGTGAACGAGACGCACAAGATCCTGGACCCGTCGATCCGCGTGACGGCCACGGCAGTGCGCGTGCCGGTGACCGGGGGCCACAGCGAATCGGTGAACGTGCAGTTCGCGCAGGAGTACGAGCTGGCTGACGTGCGGGCGCTGTTGGACACCGCGCCAGGCGTGGAAGTCGTGGACGATCCTTCCGCCGACGCCTACCCGATGCCCCTGCACGCACATGGGAAGGATGCCGTGTTCGTGGGGCGGCTGCGCAGGGATGAAAGCCAGGCGAATACGCTGAATATGTGGGTGGTGGCGGACAACCTGCGCAAGGGGGCGGCCACCAACGCCGTGCAGATCGCCCAGGAGCTGGTGCGCTTGGGCGTGGTGCGGGAGAAGCATAAACTGCAAAGCTGATGGCGGGGCTTCGCCACGGATCGCTGATGCTTGCCATCCTTGCTGTGGCGTCCGTGTGCAGCGCACAGCAGCCGGAGGTGCCGACCGGCAACGGGGCGGTGTGGGGTTCGGCCTACTTGCTCGGCGGAACACCGGTGCACGGCCGTTTGGACCTCTTTCTGTCAGATCTAAGGGCCTTGGCGCCGGGATCGGAGCTTTGGCAGCAGGACCTTGCCAGCTACCGGAAGAATGCCGGCACGGAATTCCCCTTGGGCGATGAGGCGGAAGCAGCCTTTGCGTACCTGGTTGGGCTGCATCCTTTTGCGCGAGGGGAGCGCACGGGGCCGGAGCTGCGCTTGGGGGCATACTATGCGCTGGAGAACCCGTCAACGTTCGAGCTGCACCGGAAAACGGGCTTCCCCTATGACACGCTCACCTCCTCGCAGACCGGCGGGCAATACATCGTGGACAGCACCGCCTGGGACAGTTACCGCGCCGCTTACCGGATGGAGCGCGTGGGCATTGAGGCTTCGCTGGTCTTCCGCCTGGGCAACGGGCACAGCAGGTGGAACCTATTTGGCGGGGTGGGCGTTGGCGGCGGTGCAGTGGTGAATGCGCACACCACCGTGGAGCATCGTTCGGGGTGGTCCATTGGTGCACCCGATGACCGGTGGGAGATGCAGCGCAACGAAGAGGACTTCCGCAATGGCGGGGGCTATTGGGCCAGCGGGTTCCTGCCCATGGGGGTGGGCTTCCGGCTTGCGCGGCGGGGTGATTTCCTGCGGCATGCCGACCTCTTCCTGGAATACCGGCCGGAACTGCTGGTACTGGGCGGGAACGCCTTGGGAAGCCGCACCGTGCTTGGCGGGGCGTGGCTTTTCGGGGTGCGTGTGCGCTTGCGAGACCGGAAGACTTGAGCCCATCAGGGGAGCGGTTCCGGGGAGGTGGTGGCGGAGAGGTCCGACAAGCGTGCTTTGCGATCGTGCTTGCCTTGCACCAGGATCACTAACACGATGCCCACGCTGATGGCCGCATCGGCGATGTTGAACACGGGACGGAAAAACTCGTATTCCTGCCCGCCCCAGATCGGCAGCCACTGCGGAAACCGCCCATGCAGCAGGGGGAAGTAGAACATGTCCACCACGGCGCCGTGCAGAAAAGGGGCATAGCCGCCCCCGGGCGGGAACAGCACGGCCTTTTGGAAGGGGGTGCTGGCGTCGAAGATCAACCCGTAGAACGCACTGTCTATGATGTTGCCCAAGGCGCCGGCAAACACCAGGGCAAGGCTGGTCGCCATGGCGGGGTGCTGCTTGTCCAGCGCGGCTTTTCGCAGCAGGTAGCCGATGCCCACCAAGGCCGCCATCCGGAAAAGGGTCAACGCCATCTTGCCCGCCTCACCGCCGAACTCAAGCCCGAAGGCCATGCCCTTGTTCTCCACGAACTGAAGGTAGGCCCATGCGTGGCCTTCGCCGAACAGGGGGATGGATTCACCTAGGAAGAAGCTGAGCTTCACCCAGAATTTCAGCAACTGGTCCGCCAATAGGACCAGCAGGATGATCAAGACCGGGCGCTTCACTGGAAATGCTGGCCGGTCAATTGCTCATCTGTTGCTTGGCCTCGATGCTGAGGGTGGCATGAGGCACCAGGCGCAACCGTTCCTTGCTGATCAGCTTGCCGGTTACCCGGCAAATGCCGTAGGTCTTGTTGCGGATGCGCAGCAGGGCATCCTCCAAGTGTTTGATGAACTTTTCCTGCCGGGCGGCCAGCTGTGCGGTCTCTTCGCGGCCCATGGTCTCACTGCCGTCCTCGATCATTTTGAACGAGGGGCTGGTGTCCTCCGTGCCGTTGTTGTCCGTGTTGGCCAAGGTCTGTTTCAGCAGTTCGTAGTCCTTGCGGGCTTCGTCCAGCTTGGCATTGATGATCCCCCGGAACTCCTCCAGTTCCTGGTCGCTGTATCGCAACTTATCACCCGCTTCCAACGTGCTCACCTGCACCGCCACCATGGGGGTGACGCGCGGCATGCTCGGGCCTGCACCTTGGGTTACCAATGGGGCGGCCGGGGTTTTGGGTGCGGCTGGTTCGGCTTTGGCTTTTGTCCGGCCACGCCCGGCCTTGGCAGGGGGCGCTTCCGGCTTTTTCGCGGCCGGTGCGGGTTTTGCAACCGCTTTTGCAGGAGCCGCCTTTTTTACAACAGGCTTGGCCACGGGCTTATGGGGCGCCACTTTTTTCTTGTCCACTTTGGCGGCCGGTTTGGGGGCGGCTTTCTTCACCGCTTTGGGGGCTGCCTTTTTGGGGGCGGGTTTCGCCTTTGGGGCGGATTTCTTCACGGCTGCCTTCTTGGGCAGGGCTTTCACTGCTTGCTTCTTCACGGGCTTGGTCGGTTTCTTCGCCCCCTTCGCGACCGGCTTGGCCTTCTTGGCCGGAGCGGCCTTCTTCACAGGGGCTTTCTTCACGGGCTTCTTGGCAACGGCCTTCTTCGCGGGGGCTATCTTCACCGGCTTCTTGGCAGCCGCTTTTTTGGCGGGCTTGGACGCGGATTTCTTCGTTGCCATCGGGTACCCTTTTGAAATTGGTCCGCGAATATAGTCCTTTTCACCCCTCCAAGGGGCGATTGGCCAAGCGGCGTGCGGGAATGCGGGCGGCCTGTCGTGTAGATCGAATTGACCGCTTTGGGCAAGGGGCGGCGGGAACACGCATCAAGGCACCGTTTTGCCAACCCGCATCAACCCGGAGGCCCGTATCGCTGTAGGTAGTATGGGAAATGACTGATCCTCAGCCCTCAAGGGCTCAAAGTGGCTGTAATTGCCGATGTCCCGGGCCGAACATCTCCTGCGTAACTATGCAATGCCGCACAATCGCGGCAGGGGAGGAAACCTCGGAGTATTTGTCAGGAACTTGATGGGCTGGATTTTTGAGATCCAGATCATGCAATAGGGCTCATTGCGGCAATCGCTGGCGCAATTGCAGCGAACGGCTTCAAACCAATGTGGTGGAAAGTTGAAAAGCAAATGGCCCATTTCCAATGGAGAACTGACAAAATGCCGCATGAAACGTGGGCCATTCAGCGCTTGATCGACCGGGGTGGCAACAACGGCATTATTGGTGACCCAGCAATGCAGAAATGAGTAAACAACCTTGCCCGTGAAAAGGAACAAGGCATCCGGGCACGGATCTTGTACAGTTGAAGGACGATCAACTACCACAATGCCATGAGAACCTGGATCCTTTCAGCGGCCATGGCAGCAACGCTGCCACTGGTGGCAATGCCCGGCAACGACGGGCCATTCATTACGGATCACTGGACCGACGGCCAGTACACACAAGCGGAGCTAGGGCCAGTGGGTGTCTTCCCAAACCCGGCCAACAGCCAAGTGAACATCGTTTATCCCGGCCTCACGGGTGAGGCTACTGTTTCCATTCTCGCGGAGGACGGACGCGTGATGCGCTCCTTCGAGGTGGGCGACGTGCAGGATGCACGCTCGGTGGTGCGCATTGACGACTTGCGAAACGGGCTCTACTTGGTCCGCGTGATCCAACCCAGCGGATTGGACCTGACGCGCATGCTGGTGGTGGCCAATAATTGACCCGGCCGGTTCAGTGCGGCTCGTATCGCCGCAGCCGGTTGTGCAGTTGCCGCATTTCATCCTGCAAGACTTGCAGGCGTTCCAACAGGTGCTCAACGGCCTCGATACCTGCCACATTGATGCCAAGGTCATCGTGCAGGCGCACGAGCTTCTCGGCACGCCCCAACTGGCTTGGTGCAATGAAGCGTCGGTGTTCCACCACGGTGATCTCCACCAAGCCGCTGTCGGCCAGTGAGTCGATCAGAGCCATTTCCACGTGGGTGGTGGAGCAGAACAACTCCAATGGGATCAGTTCCTGGTTTTCCATGCTGCTCATGTGTCGCGGAGTTGGCGGAAAAGTTCTTTCTGCTTTTCCGTGAGGTGTTCGGGCACCTTCACGGTGTAGGTGACCAGCAGGTCTCCGACGCGACCTTCCTGTTTATAGACGGGGAACCCCTTCCCCTTGAGGCGTACCACCGTGCCGCTCTGTGTTTCCGGTTTGACCGGAACCTTGGCATGCCCATTCAGCACCGGCACCATGATGTCCCCGCCCAGCACGGCCGTGTACAACGGCACCTCCACCGTGGCGAAGAGGTTGCTTCCTTCCCGCTTGAACACAGGATCCGGTGCGATGCTAAAGGTGATCAGTAGGTCGCCGGCGGGGCCGCCGTTCATGCCGGGGCCGCCGTGGCCCTTGATGCGGATTGTTTGGCCGTTCTCCACACCGGCGGGAATGGTGAGCCGGATCTGCTTGCCATTGACGGTGAGGGTGCGCTTTTCCGAGGTGGCGGCGTCACGCAGGCTCATGCCTAATTCCGCCTGGTAGTCCTGCCCGCGGAAGCGCATCTTGCTGCGCGCGCCGCCGAACATGGAGGCAAACACGTCGTTGAGGTCCTGCCCCTCATCTGCTCCGAAGCCATGGAACGATTCACCGCCGCCTTGGTACCCGCCGCCAGTGGCTGCCTGTTGGCGGCGCGCCTCCTCGATCTGGTCGGCGTGCTTCCATTGGTCGCCGTACTGGTCGTACTTTCTCCGGCTATCCGGGTCGCTCAGCACTTCATTGGCCGCATTGATCTCCTTGAACCGCTTCTCCGCTTCCTTGTCGTTCGGATTCAGGTCCGGATGGTACTTGCGTGCCAGTTTGCGGTAGGCCTTCTTGATCTCCTCGGTGGAGGCGCTACGGCTTACGCCCAAGATGCTGTAGTAATCCATGTTGCGGTGCCGCCAAGTTACCGATCATTGGCGTGTTGGGGACCCATGGCCCGGTCTGCTGGTGTGAAACTTCCCGAACGTGGAAGAATTTCCACGTCCAAGACGGGCACAGCAGCTTGATCCACACGTTCAATTGCCTGATATGCAGTGCATTGTGCGTGAAAAAACGCATGCGGTCAACTTGGAATATCGTTGGCTATGATGGGGGAAAGGCTACTGCACATGAAAACATCCATGCATTTCATTGGCCTGTCGGTTGTCGCGACTGGTGCGTTGTTGATGACCGCTTGCGGGGGGTCTGAAGGCACCGCGACGCCCGATGGGCGGCAGATCGCGAAACTGCAGGCGCATGCGGATTCCGCACGGAAGGCATTTGAAGCGGACTTCAAACCGGTGATGGCGGACCTCTCGGGCATCCGCGACAGCATCCATGTGAAGCTCTCGAAGCTGGATTCAGCAATGGCCAAGTTGAAACCGAAAGACAAAGGCCGTGAGGAGAAGGAAGCCATGAAGGCGGAGGTGCTGCGTGAACAAGCGCTGGTGAACGAGGCGATCGCCAAGATCCAAGATGCCACGGAATCAACATGGGGCGATTTCAAGGTGGAGGCGCATGCGGCCGCCAAGCAGGCCCGCGAATGGTGGGCCGGGATAAGGGATGATCAAGCGGTCATCAGCAAGGTAAACGGTGGTCAATGACCGCCGTGCCCGGCGTTTTGGTGGAAACGTTTGGGACGGAACGGCACTCGCAAGGGTGCCGTTCTCGGTTTACGGGCACCACCCCGGCCCATGGCGGATATCTTCGCCCCAAGCCTTTCCTCCGGCATGATACGGACCACCCTGGTGCTTGCACTTCCACTGCTTATGGCGGGTTGTGCCCAAGTGAAAGAGCCCCAGGGCGGCCCGAAGGACACCGCTCCGCCGGCACTGTTGGATGCAAGCCCGGCCAATGGCAGCACGCAGTTCACCGGGAACCGGATCGTACTGCGCTTTGATGAACGGGTGAAGCTGGACCGGGTACGGGAACGCCTGCTTGTTTCACCACCCTTGGCACTGCCCCCCACAGTAGTGGCAAAAGGCAATGAAGTGGTGCTGGCGCTCAACGCTCCATTGGCTGCCAACACCACGTACACCTTCCACATCGGCGAGGCCGTAACGGACCTCAGCGAGGGCAACGCGGCAACGGGATTCAGCTACGTGGTGTCCACGGGCGCCCACTTGGACAGTCTGGTGCTTGGCGGCCGGGTATGGCAGGCTTCCTCGGGGTTGCCGGCCGACGGCGTGCTGGTGGTTCTGCAGGATGCCAGCGACACGGGGGATGTGCGCACCATGCCGCCTGCCTATTTCACGCGTGCCGGCTCCGATGGCCGTTTTAAGTTGACCCATCTGCGCGGAGGGGCCATGCGGCTCTATGCCTTGCGCGACCGCAACGGCAACTACCGCTTCGACCTGCCCGGCGAGGAAGTGGCCTTCGCGGACTCGGCGGTTTTTCCGGGAGATTCCACGGCGCACACGCTTTGGCTGTTCCAGCCGCAAGCCGAAAAACAGATGGTGGTGGCGGCCAAGGTGCTGCCCGAACGGGGGTGGCAATTGGTGATGGCACGCCGGGCAGGCCAGCTCACCCTGCACTCCCTGGACCGCGAAGGTGGAACACTGCAATGGTGGCCGGAGTGGAACACGGGGCGCGATACCGTGGTGCTTTGGCCGTCCGATACCACCCTGCTCCAGGGACAGCGCTTCATCCTGAAGGAAAACAACCAAGCGCTGGACACCCTTGCATACAGGGCCACCGGCGGTATGCCCTTCAACCTCGGCCTAGTCGCCAAGCGAGACCCCTCGGCCGGAACATGGTATTTGGAAAGTACACGCCCCATCGCCGCCGTGGATCCCGGCCATGCCCTGCTGATGTCCGATACGGTGCAGGTCCCCTGGCAGGTTCCGGTGGACAGTATACACGGGCGAACTATCGGCATAGGCACGGCCACGACAACCACAGGGCCGTTGCAGCTCACGCTCTATCCCAAGGCTGTTACGGCAAGGATGGGGGGCACCAACGATACCACGCGGCTCACTTTGGGCGCCGTCGATCCCAAGACTTTGGGCAGATTGAAGGTGGAGATCACTGTGGACACCACCCGATCCCTGCCTGGTCCGTTCGTATTTCAGCTCATGGCTGCACAAGGACGCGTGGTGCGGGAAGCCACCATCGGCACCCTTCCCGGCGTGTTGGACTGGACCGGATTGGCGCCGGGCAGTTATTCATTGCGGCTGATCGAAGACAGGGACGGCAACGGTCGTTGGGATACGGGTTCCCTCCATCCGAAGAGACAACCCGAGCGGGTGATCGCGGATGAAGAACCAGTGGTGGTACGTGCCGGGTGGTCCGTGGAGCATTCTTGGACACTCGGCGAAATACGTTGAACAGCGTTCGTCGAAGATTTCGACGAATTTGCTTTGCCGGTCCTCTTCTGCGGAATCGCCTGATAATCGGATTGTTATCAATGGTGGCAAGGGTTTTGAAGAACCCCGGGCAACCACTTGGTATTTGGTCGCGTCATTTTCGTCGAATAGATTCGCCTCTTCGTCGAAGGAAAACCTTCTCCCATTGCGCACGTAACAAGGCCGCACCAACAAGAAACAGAGGTGACCTTCCCCGAGCCCCCCCGCTACATGCGCTCCCTCTCCTACGCCGTTCTGTTGTTGGCTTGGTCCAATTCATGGGCGCAGGCGGACCCCTTGGACACCCGGGGCCGTGAATTCTGGGCAGGGTTCATGCAGAATGCCTCCGGCACCCAGCAACTCTCCCTGAAAATTTCCGCAGACCAGGCCACCACCGGCACCGTCAGTGTTCCATTGGCGGGTTGGAGCGCCTCTTTCAGCGTAGCCGCCAATGGGATCGCCTCGGTACAGGTCCCCAACCTCTATGAGGTCACCGGTTCCGAATCGGTGCAGGACCGGGGCGTGTACATCAGCACTGTGGACCCCGTGACAGTCACACTGGTGAACTACCAGAACCAGACCACCGATGCCACCCAGGTGCTGCCCATTACGGGCTTGGGGACTTCCTACCGTGTGGATGCCTTGGTAGGCACCTCCACGGCCTACCAGAATGGGCAATACATCTTTCGCAGCGAGTTCCTGATCGTGGCCACCGAGGACGGCACCGAGGTGAGCATCACCCCGACGGCCACCACTACCGCCGGCCACCCGCCGGGTGTTCCCTTCACCGTGGCGTTGAATGCCGGGCAAGTGTACCAGGTGCAGGCACTTAGCGGCCTTGCCGACCTCACCGGAACGGTGGTTGCGGGAACGGCCCAAAGCGGGTCCTGCCGGCCCTTTGCCGTATTCGGCGGCAGCATGTGCGCCGTGGTGAGCTGTGCCGCGTGCGACCATGTGAACGAACAGATGGTTCCGGTGAACACCTGGGGCACCTCGTTCCATACGGTGCCCGTGGGCAATTTGTCGGCATGGGGCTTCCGGGTGCTGGCCAATGAGAACAACACCCTGGTGTCCATTGATGGCGGCGCGCCGATCGCCCTGAACGCCGGGGCCTCGCACACGGTGGCGAGCTCCAACCAGCCCGCTTGCATCACCAGCGACCGGCCCATCAGCGTAGCCCAGTTCATGGTGGGCGCCACCTGCTCGGGCACGGGCGACCCCTCCTTGCTGCTGTTGACGGCCGATGACCGGATGAGCAGTTCGGCAGGCTTCACCACCCTGTTCTCCACCCAGGCCAGCATCAGCCATTACGTGAGCGTGGTGCTGCCCACGGCCTCCATCGGGCAATTGCAATTGGACGGCACACCGATATCGGCTTCCGTGTTCACCAACTATCCCGCCTGTCCAGGCCTGTCCACCGCCAAAATACCGGTTGCCGCAGGAAGCCACCGGCTTTCCTCCCCGGCCGGCTTTCTGGCCTATTCGTACGGCACGGCCTCGGGTGAAAGCTATTTCTACGGCGTAGGAAGCAACATGGCCCCTACGGCGCCCCAAAGCCCGGTGATCTGTTCCTCGGACCCCATTACCCTCACTTCGCCCATGGCCTTGGTGAACGCCCAATGGACCATGGCCAGCGATCCGGGCACCGTGCTGGCAACGGGCAACACGTACAGCTTCACCCCGGACCACAACGACGTGTACTTCGTGGACGGGGTGATCATGCCCAGCGGATGCCCCAAACACTTCGAGTTCCAAGTGGGCCTGCCCGTGGATCCCGACCTTGACCTGACGGCAAACGGCAGCCCCACGGCCACCGTGTGCCAGTTCAACAGCGTACAGCTGGAGGCAGCAGGCATTCCCAACGCGGACTGGTTCGACCTGAACTGGAGCCCCTCCGCACAACTGTCCGACCCCACCGTTCCCAACCCGATGGCGTACCCCGGCCAGGATACCTGGTATAAGCTGTTGGTCACCAGTCCAGTGGGCTGCGGCAGCGCTGTGGACAGCATTCTGGTGCAAGTGCAACCAAGCAACATCTATGCGTTGCGCACCACGGTATCGGACGACTCGATCTGTGCAGGCAACGCGGCCCTGTTGCATGCCGAGGTGGAACGGGTGCTTTACGCCGATGCGTTCGAGATCGCTCCGGCCACCTGGTGGGGCAACATTCAAGGGGGTACCGTGAGCGCTGCCTGCGGATCGGTGACCGGAACCGCGCTGTATTTCAACGGTGCCACCGCGCGCAGTGCCACCATGCCGCCTGTCGACCTGGGCAACGGTGGAATGGCCCACTTTGCATTGAAGATCGCGGCCGGTGCCCCGCCCTGCGATGATGCGGATCCCGGGGAGGACGTGGTGCTTGAATACAGTACCAATGGTTCCACTTGGATGCTGCTAGCCACGTTCAACGAAGCAGCTTATCCGGCTTTCACACAGGTGGATATCCCCCTTCCGGCCTTGGGGAACAGTGTATACCTCCGTTGGCGGCAACCGGTGCATTCCGGCGCGGGGCAGGACAACTGGTCGTTGGACAATGTGCTGATCACCCGGTATGAAGATGCTTCCGGGCAGCTCACTTGGGGGCCCGTGGCCGGGTTGGACAACCCTGCAAGCGCTACGCCTTCGGCGACGCCCGCATCCGATACTTGGTACGTGGCGCAGGTGTCCAATGCCTCCGGTTGCCTCTACGCGGATTCGGTCATGGTGCGGGTTGCCCCCTCATTCGGCATCCTTCCGCTCAGTGATACCACGCGCTGCGGCACGGCGGGCACCCAATTATTGGCACAGACCAATTCGGGGACGGGGGTCACGTGGGCATGGTCGCCGGCCGGCAGCCTCAGTTCGGGCATTGTGGCCAACCCGGTGGCCACACCCGGTACCACCACCACCTATGCCGTAACCGCCACCAACGATTGGGGCTGCTCGGACACCAAGCAGGTGACCGTGGCCGTAAGCGGGCTTACGGCAGCCAGCACCAGTGCAAGCGACCTCAACCTGTGCCACGGGGAGCAGGTGGGGCTTCAAGCTTCCATCAGTTCCACGGCGAACTACAGCGTGGCCTGGTCGCCATCAGCGGTGGTGGCCAACCCCACCTCGGCCAACACCACGGCCTCGCCCACGGACACCACGGTATTCACCTGCACAGTCACCGATACGCCTACCGGATGTATCCTCAGTTCGCAACTCACTGTGAACGTCAATCCGGCCTATGTGCTTGACCTGATGCCGGACACCACGGTTTGCACCGCCTTGGGGCTGCAGCTCCCGGTGGCCCACAACATGGCTGCACCTTATCAAGCCGCATGGACGCCGGCAACCAACTTGAACTCGGCGGGCATTCTGCAACCCACCATCCTCACGGATGCATCGGCCACCTACGTGCTTACCCTCACGGATGCCAGCGGATGCACGGCCACGGACTCCACGCACATCACCGTCGCCTTTGAGAACTTAGTGACCCCCGTGTCCCTGAGCACCTGTGCAGGGGAACAATTGCTACTGGATGCGGGCTATCCCGGCTCTACCTACCAATGGAGCACCAATGCGGCCACCCAAACCATCAGCGTGTCCCAGCCGGGCACCTATACGGTCACCATCACCGACGTGCAGGCCTGCCAAGTGATCAAGACCTTCCATGCCGCGTTCGACCCGTTGCCTGTGGTGGACCTGGGGCCCGACCTGGCCTTGTGCGGGCAAACCCAACACGTGCTGGATGCGGGCAATGCGGGCAGCGGGTTCCTGTGGAACACCGGCGCCACCACCCAGCAATTGACCGTGGTTGCCAACGGCACCTATACCGCAACGGTCACCAACGCATACGGCTGCCAAGCTTCGGATGCGGTGCAGATCACCTTGAACCCCTTGCCGATCGACATGCTGCAGGACGTAACGGCCTGTGAGGAGGATGCCGTGGTGTTGAACGCGGGCAACCCCGGCTGCACCTACGCCTGGAGCACGGGCGAAAACACCCAGGTCATCACGGCCGCATCGAGCAACACCTATACCGTGACGGTAACCACCGCGCAGAACTGCAGCGCCATGTTCGATGCGTTGGTGACCCTGGCCCCCCGCGTTTCGGTCAACCTCGGCCCCGACCTGGAAGCCTGCATGGGCGACACGGTTCTGCTGGATGCAGGGTCCACGCCGGGGGTAGCCTACTTGTGGAACACAGGCCAGGGTACACCCACCCTTGCGCCCACTTCCAGCGGCACGTACATCCTCATGGCCACCAATGGTTATTGCTCGGACAGCGACACGGTGGCCGTACTCTTCCATGCGGTGCCGGTGAACATCCTTGCGGATCAAACAGCATGCATCGGGCAATCCGCCACGCTGGATGCGGGCAACGCGGGATCCACCTATTCGTGGAGCAACGGCGGCACCGAACAGGTGATCTCCGTCGGGTCGCCGGGAACGTACAGTGTACACGTCACCAATGCCTCCGGTTGCAGCGCCGACTTTGGTGCAGAGGTGGCATTTGTTCCCCCGCCCAGTGTTGACCTGGGCCCGGACACGGTGTTGTGCGCGGGCCAGCTGCTCACCTTGGATGCGGGCAATCCGGGGTCCACCTTCACATGGAGCACGGGCGCCACATCACCCACGTTGTCCGTGGGTACGGGCGGCAACTACACCGTGTCGGTGGATAACGGCCATTGCAGCGTATCGGATGCCGTGGCGGTGATCTTCAATCCGGCGCCCACGCCCATGCCTGCACACCACTATTTCACCTGCTTGGACGAAGAGCCCCACTCCGTGCCGATCGACGCCGGCAATGCCGGAAGCAGCTTCCTATGGAACGATGGCCGGACGACGCAGACGGTGAATGCCGCACAGTATGGCTGGTGGAGCGTGGAGATCACCAATGCCTTCGGCTGTTCCCGCCTGGACAGTGCCCTGGTGGAGGAGTTCTGCCGCCCGTCCATCTTCATCCCCAACACCTTCACCCCGAACGGCGACGGCCGCAACGACGTGTGGTTGGTGGCGGGGAACAACATCGTGGAATACGACATGCAGATCTTTGACCGCTGGGGCGGCGTTCTCTTTCATTCCACCAGTGTGGACCAAGGCTGGGACGGGACGGCCAACGGCCGGCCGATGCCCAATGACGTGTATGTGTTCCAAGTGACCTTCCGGTTGCAGGAAGACAGCAGCGGCCACTTGGGCTTCGAGCAGACCAAATTGGGCCACGTGCAGGTGCTGCGCTGATCGGCTCAGCGGTCCAGGGTGAAGGCATCGGCCTCCATCGCCACCGGGAATTTCTTTCTGAAATCCTCCAAGGAGGCACGGTCCAACCGACCCGTGAGCACGCTCCCGTCAGGGTCGATCGCGGACGCCGCGCCCTTGGGGTCGATGAGGGCGGATCCGCCCGCGTAGTGGATCCCCTTGCCGTCCATGCCCACGCGGTTCACGCCCACCACGTAGCATTGGTTTTCGATGGCCCGCGCAATGAGCAATTGCTTCCAGGCATAGCTCCGCGGTTCAGGCCAGCTGGCGATGTACAAGATCGCATCGTAATCACCGCGGTTCCGCGCGAACACGGGGAAGCGCAGGTCGAAGCAGATCTGCAGCAGCAGGCGCCAGCCGCGCCATTCCACCACCACCCGTTCGCGGCCCGGGCTGAAGTGGCTGGTTTCGTCCGCATAGCGGAAGAGGTGGCGCTTGTCATAAGTGGTCACGCGCCCGCCTGGCTCCACAAAGAGGCCCCGGTTGAAATGGCGCCCCCTTTCACTGATGATGACGCTGCCGTACAAGGCCGCATCGAGCTTCCGGGCTTGGTCCCGCATCCAGGCCACGGTGGGCCCATCCATGGCCTCGGCCAGCTCCACGCTGTTCATGCTGAAGCCCGTGGTGAACATTTCCGGGAGCACCACCAGGTCGGTGGTGCCTTCATGGCCCTTCAACAGTCCGGTGAAGCGGTCCCGGTTGGCGGGGCCATTCTCCCATTGGAGCATGCTTTGCACCAACAGCACGTTCAAATCCTGCATAGCTCGTCGATTGCTGCGTCCAAGGTAGCATCCTGCTTGGCAAAGCAGAACCTCAACAGGTGCTGCCCGCCAGGCGGGTCGTGGAAGAAGGGAGATAGCGGTATGGCCGCCACGCCGTGCTCCCGCGTGAGGCGCTGGGCAAAAGCAAGATCGCCCTCATCGGATATCGCGCTGTAGTCCGCCAGTTGAAAGTAGGAACCTTCACAAGGCAGCAGCTTGAACCGCGAACCGCCGAGGCCCTGTGCGAAGCGGTCGCGCTTGGCTTGGAAGAATGCGGGAAGGCTTTTATAGTGTGCCGGCACGTCCATGTATTGGGCCAGTGCGTGCTGCACCGGGGTGTTCACGCTGAACACATTGTACTGGTGCACTTTCCGGAATTCGGCCATCAGGTATTGCGGGGCCAGCACATAGCCCACCTTCCAGCCGGTGGCGTGGAACACCTTGCCAAAACTGAACACTACAAAGGCGCGTTGACGCAGGGCAGGGTGGTTGATGGCTGAGGCGTGCCGTTCGCCGTCGTACACCAAGTGTTCATAGACTTCATCGCTCAGCAGCAGGATGTCCGTGCCTTCGAGCATGGCCGCCAAGGCTTGCATGTCGCCTTCGTGCAGCACCGTGCCCGCCGGGTTGTGCGGGGTGTTGATCATCACCATGCGGGTTCGCGGGGTGATGGCCCGCTGTATGGCCGCCGCGTCGAACTTCATGTTGCCGCCCAAGCGCACATGCACGGGCTTGCCGCCGAACAGCTCCACCGCAGGGGCGTAGCAGTCGTAAGCGGGATCCACGATCACCACCTCATCACCAGGATGCACCACGGCGGCAACGGCCGTGAAGATCGCCTGCGTGGCACCAGCGGTCACCGTCACCTCTTCCGCCGGATCGTACCGGAAGCCGTAAAGGCGCAATGCTTTGGACGCTATGGCATCGCGCAGCGCAGGCAGGCCCGGCATGGGCGCATATTGGTTGTGGCCTGCCTGCATGGCCCCGCCGATCAGCGCGGCCAACTGCGGGTCCACCGGGAAATCCGGAAAGCCTTGGCTGAGGTTGATGGCCCCGCATTCCTGGGCCAACTTGCTCATCGCCGTGAAAATAGTGGTGCCGGTGCGGGGAAGTTTGCTCGCGATCTGCATGTGGGACGAAGCTACGTGCGGGATGGGCTTGCCCCGGGTGAAGAGGCGTGGACCGTGTTCCTTCCCGGGCCGAAGCAACCCCGTGCAGCCATCGGTGGTCATTGCAAGTGGTACCTTTCAGGTCCTAAACAACGGTGTGAGGCTTCATATTTCCATAGTACTCGCGTGCATGGCCTCGTCCTTGTGGGGGGCGGGACAACCCGCCTCCTTCACGCAGAACAAGGGCCAGTGGCCGGCACAGGTGGCCTTCCGCGCCCGCATTCCGGGCGGGGCCTTGTTTGTGGAGCACGCCGCCCTTACCTATGCCCTGCACTCCGGGGGGGCGATGGCGCACCACGGCCATGATCAGGCAGCGGCGCCGGAGCCGGAACATGCACATGCTTTCCGGGTTTCATTCGAGGGGGCCGGACGAAGCGTACCATCGGGTTCAGGGAAGCTGGGTTTTTATGAAAACTACTTCCTTGGCAATGATCCGGCGATGTGGGGCACGGGCTGCAGCGTATTCCACCAAGTGCACCTGGCGGACCTGTACCCCGGTGTGGACTTGGAACTGGACGGCCGCAACGGATTGAAGTATGACCTGGTGCTGGCCGCCGGTGCGGACCCCTCCGTGATCCGCATGCGCTACACCGGGCAAAGCAGCGTGCAATTGGTTGACGGCCGCTTGATCACCAGGACCACGGCCGGGGAGGTGATGGAGGAGGCCCCCGTGGCCTGGCAGGAGACACCCTCCGGGCGGATTCCCGTGCGTTGTGCATTCCATCTGGACGGTGACCTTGTCAGCTTCCACCTGCCAGACGGGCATGATCCCGCCTTCCCCTTGGTGATCGACCCGCAGATCACCTTTGCCAGCTACTCGGGCAGCTCCGCGGACAACTTCGGCTTCACGGCGACCTATGACAACACGGGGCACCTGTATGGCGGTGGCATCGTGTTCGGCGCGGGATATCCGATCACCACGGGCGTGCTGGACCCCTCGTTCAACGGCGGCAACATCGACATCGGCCTCACCAAGTTCAGCCCGGACGGCAGCACCTTGGCCTGGAGCACCTACATCGGCGGAAGCGGGAACGAAACCCCGCACAGCCTGGTGGTGAACACGAACGACGAACTGTACGTGCTGGCCGTCACCAGCTCGGCTGATTTCCCGGCCACCACGGGCGCATTCGGCACCAGCTTCAACGGGGGCACCACCATCACCGCAACCGGCACCCAAGGTTGGGCCGGCGTGTCCGGCGGGTATGGCTTCGGCCACCCCAACGGCACGGACATCGCGGTGGCCCGGTTTTCCGCGGACGCCACCAGCCTGCTTGCCTGCACTTATGTGGGCGGAAGCGGAAATGACGGCCTGAACAACGTGCTGCCCCTAGCCCATAACTACGGCGACCACTTCCGCGGCGAGATTGCCTTGGACGCGCAGGAATGGCCGGTGGTGTGCACGTCCACGCAAAGCACGGACATGCCGGTGAGCCCCAATGCCCCGCAACCGGCCTTCGGCGGTGGGGGGCAGGATGCTTACGTCTTCCGGATGAACCCCGCGCTCGCCTCCATCCAGGCCACCTACTTCGGAGGCAACGGATCGGACAGCGGCTACGGCGTACAGTTCGGTGCCGACGGGCAGGTGTTTACCACGGGCGGTACCACCAGCACCAACCTTTCCACACCCGGCTCGCCTTGGCATCCGGGTCCGCAAGGGTTCATGGACGGATACGTGGCACGCTGGACCTCCAGCCTCAACCAGCTGCTATCGGCCACCTATGTGGGCACCCCGGAGTATGACCAAAGCTATTTCGTGCAATTGGACACGGATGACGACGTGTACATCGTGGGCCAAACACATGGAAGCTACCCCGTGTCCCCCGGGGTGTTCGCCAACCCGGGCAGCTCCCAGTTCATCCAGAAGCTGAGCCACGATCTTTCCACCCCGCTTTGGTCCACGGTGGTCGGCTCTGGCGATCCCTTGCAGGATGTTTCACCCTCGGCCTTCCTGGTAAGCGATTGCGGGCAGATCTATTTCAGCGGCTGGGGTGGCGTGGTGAACCATTATGCGCAAGCGTCCAACAGCACGGTAGCGGGCATGCCTGTCACGGCGGACGCGTTCCAGGCCGGCACGGACGGCAGCGACTTTTACCTGATGGTGCTTGAGCAGGATGCCGCTGCGCTGAACTACGCCACCTACTTCGGCGGCGGGCAAAGCAGGGAGCACGTGGACGGGGGCACCTCGCGCTTTGACAAACATGGCACCGTGTATCAAGCGGTATGCGCAGGTTGCCCCGGAAACAACGACTTCCCCACCACGCCGAACGCATGGAGCAACACCAACGAGTCGTTCAACTGCAACCTCGGCGTGTTCAAGTTCGACCTGGTCCAGGCCACGGCACACATCAGTGTGGACGGGCCCGACTTCGCCTGCCTTCCCGATGCCACCGTGTCTTTCATCAACCTGAGCACAGGCGGCACGCTGTACGATTGGGACCTGGGCGACGGTACCACGGCTTTGGAGTTCGAGCCCACCCATACGTACACCAGCCCCGGCACCTACACCGTGCGCCTGGTGCTGAGCGCCGAGGACCCGTGCATCAGCAATGACACGGCGTACGTGCAGGTCACGATCATTGCCCCCCAAACGCCTTCCATCGAGCCGGCGGGCCCCGTGTGCCCCGGCGGCTCGGTTCAACTGCAAGCGCATGGAGGCCATCTCTTCCACTGGCTGCCTGCCCCGGGCATCAATGACCTGAACGTGGCCAACCCCGTGGTGCAACCACCGGCTTCCACCACGTACACCGTGGTGGTAACAGATAGCTGCGGCACGGACACGGCGAGCATCGAGGTGCTGGTGATGCAGCCCATGGGCGTGGGGGCCGGCAACGACACCGTCGTTTGCACGGGCGGCAGCGTACCGCTCAGCGCCACGGGCGGCGGCACGTACAGTTGGTCGCCGGCTTCCAGCCTGGACGACCCCACTGCGGAAAGCCCGCTCGCCTCACCACAGGACACCACGCTCTACCATGTGCTGATCACCACGCCAGGGGGCTGTACCGTGGAGGATTCCCTGGTGGTGTTGGTGCAATACGGACCGCCTGTTCCCCTTGTGGGCGACACGGCCATGTGCGCGGGCGACGAGGTGCAGTTGCTGGCATCCGGCGGGGATGCGTATGCATGGCTTCCGGCACCGGGCATCTCCGACCTAAGCATCCCCGATCCCCTGGTGGCCCCGGTGGAACCCACCACCTACACGGTAACGGTGAGCAATGCGTGCGGCTCCACCGGTGCCAGTGCCTTTGTGGATGTGCATACGGTGAATGCCGCGGCTTGGCCGGACACCTTGGTATGCCCCAATGACCGCTTGGTACTGCACGCGGCCGGTGGCACGCATTTCCAGTGGGCCCCGGTTTACGCGGCCACGGACAGCCTGGTGCTGGACCCGGCCGTGGCAGGAATCCACACGGTAACGGTACAGGACGACATCGGCTGCACGGACCAAGCCACCGTTATGGTTTCCCTGCACCCCCCCGCTACGGTGAGCGCTGGTTATGAATCCGTGATCGACTGGGGTGAAAGCGTGCCCCTGCATGCCTATGGCAGCGGCACGTTCCACTGGGAGCCCGATTCAACACTCAGTTGTGCAGACTGTCAGCAGCCATGGGCATCGCCTGAAACCACGACCACGTACACCGTGGAGCTGACCGATGTGAAAGGATGCAAGGCCACGGCCCAGGTGACGGTCTATTTCCGCGGAAACCTCTTTGTGCCGAACACCTTCACGCCCAATGGCGACGGGACGAACGACGTGTTCCTGCCGAAGATGCACGATGTGGCGGCATACCGCCTGCTGGTGTTCAACCGCTGGGGGCAACTGATCTTCAGCACGGAAAGCCAGGGCGAAGGGTGGAGCGGCAAGTACAAGGGCGTGGATTCACCGGTGGACACTTATGTGTGGCGGATCGATTACCGGGAAAACCACGGCGAAGGCCGCACGGCATACGGGCACGTGAACCTGCTCAGATAAACGAGGAGCGTTCCAACCCGAGCCACTGCAGCGCCGCACCGCTGAGGAGCATTTCCTTCTGCCGGTCATCCCAGGGCATGGACCGGATGAGCTTGCCCGGCTCCAGTTCACCCAATGGGAACGGATAATCCGTGCCCAGCGCTACACGGTCCGCCCCCACCAAGTTGACCACGTGTTGCAACATGGCGGGGTCGTGCACCAGGGAGTCCAGCCAGAAGTGCCCGAGATGATCTTTGGGCGGCACGTTGTTGTCGACCGCACAGAGGTCCGGCCTCACCTCAAAGCCGTGTTGGATGCGGCCCAGCGTACCGGGAAAGGATCCGCCTCCGTGGGCAAAAGCCACGCGCAGCTTGGGCAGTTTCTCGAACAGCCCACTGAAGATCATGCTGGTGATGGCGAGCGTGGTTTCCATGGGCATGGCCACCAGCCACGGGCTCCAGTATTTTTCCGTGCGGTCCTTCCCGAGCATGTCCCAGGGGTGCACGAACACGGCCATGCCCAGTTCTTCGCACGCTTGGAACACCGGAAGCAACTGTGGCTCGCCGAGGTTCAGGCCTTCCACGTGCGTGCCCACCTCCACACCTGCCAGCCCGATGCGCTTGCAACGTTCCAGCTCGCGGATGGCCAGTTCGGTATCCTGCATCGGCAAGGTGCCCAATCCGATGAACCGCTTGGGGTGCTGTTCCACGATGCCGGCGATGTGGTCGTTGAGGAACATGGCCATGTTCAGCGTGTCCTGCGGCCGGGCCCAGTAGCTGAACATCACCGGCACGGTACTGAGCACTTGCACATGCACGCCGTGGCCATCGCACTCGCGCATGCGCACGGCCGGGTCCCACACGTTGGCTTCCACCTCGCGGAAGAAGCGGTCGTCCTTCATCATGCGGGCGCAGCCGGGCCTGTGGTGGTCCAGGTGGATGAAACCACCATAGCCGAACCGTTTCCCGAAATCGGGAATGTCCTTGGGCAGAATGTGCGTGTGGATATCAACGGCAAGCAGCTCGGCCATGGGTGCTGCTCAGATAAAACGCGGGTCGGCGTCCATCACGTGCCCGCACTTCTTGCAGGTGCGCATGTCCTTGCTGCCGTAAAACTTCCTGAAACGCGGCAGGAAATCCTTCTCGATGTCGTGCAGCACGAAGTAGTCCTCGTGCAGCTTGTTGTTGCAGTTCTCGCAGAACCAGAGCAGGCCGTCCTTCATTTCCCGGTCGTCGCGCTTGCATTCGATCACTAAGCCCACGCTGCCCGCGGGCCGCGAGGGGCTGTGCGGCGTGCGGGCCGGCAGCAGGAACATTTCGCCCGCCCGGATGGGGATCTTCACGGCCTTGCCATCCTCCTGGATGCCCACTTCAATGTCGCCTTCCAACTGGTAGAACAATTCCTCGGTCTCGTTCCAATGGTAGTCCTTGCGCGCATTGGGCCCGCCCACGATCATCACGATGTAATCGCCAGCATCCACGTAAAGGTTCTTGTTGCCCACGGGCGGTTTCAACAGGTCGCGGTTTTCCCGGACCCATTGCATCAGGTTGAAGGGGCGGCGGATGCTCATTGGCTTTGCTTGGTGAGCCACGAAGGTAAGGAAGCGGTGAACGGGCAGGTGCCGGGTGCAAAGAAGGAAGGCAGGTGCGTTCGCACCTGCCTTCCCGGTTTCCCTTCGTGTCCGATCGCTTACCTCACCAGCAACCGCACCGTGGAACTCCCTTCCGGTGCAACCATTTCCAAGAGATAGGCACCCGCCCTTGCCCGTCCGTTCAGGTCCAGCTGGAAGGCTTGGCCGGCCACGAGCACAGCCCGGGTACGGTATATTTCCCTCCCGGCCATATCACGCACGGTGACCACGGTATTGGCAGAGGCAAAGGACGGCACGATGGTGAAATCGCCGTTGCCCGGGTTGGGGTGCACGGTCACCATACTGGCCGAACCCTGTCCTTGCACCCCGGTGCCGCGATCCACTTGCACATGAAGGTTGAAGGTTCCGTCCGCCGATCGCGCTCCAAGCCTGAACACCCGGATGAAGAAGGTCCCCGCGTCATAACCCGAAAGCACGATCGGGTCCTCACCCATGGAACAAGCCAAGCTGGCATCACCGCATGCACGGAAGACGTCCATGCCCGCAGTGGGGCCGGGCCCGACTTCCAGGCTCAGTGTGATCACGTCTCCTTCCTGGCCGTCAAGTTGGTACCACACATCCTGCCATTGGACAAGTTCAGAGGACACACAAACAGGCGCCAACCCTGTACCTGTGGCGCCGGTAAAGTCACCGACCACTGTTGTGTCGTAGATCGGCCCGGTTCCGCCGGGCACCAACAGTTCGGCGTTTTCACACAGGTTGTTGGCAGGCACCTCGGGCGCGCAATCGGAAGCTGAGGCCGCGACCGAATAATCCCCCAGTGCCCCCACCTCGTCCATCAGCACAGCGATCCAGTACGTTCCTGGCTCGAGCGCACCGAAGTATTCGATCGGTGCACCGTTGGCGCAGGTCGATGAAGAATCAGCCACGATCAACGTACCGCCGGCCACCTCGCTGTACAGGCCGCTGGCGAAGAGGGTGAAGCCGTTGGTGGCGCAGTAGTCCACGGCTACATTGGCGCAATCGGTAAGGATGAAGGCTTCCCAGGCACTGGCAAAGCCCAAGCCAGCGGTGTCCAGGGCACCAGCGTTGTTGCCGGTGAAGGCGAGCGTTCCGCCCGGCCCAAGTTCGGGGAGTTCGCCGCTCGGCTCCGCAACAGTGATGATCACCTCGTCCGAGGATGTCCCGCATGGGCCGTTGTCAATGGTCCAAGTGAAGATGTTTTCCCCGACGGCAAGGCCGGTAACGGCGGTGTTGGGGTCATTGGCGTCATCAAACATGCCGGATCCGGCAACCAAGGCCCACGTGCCGGTAGCCGGAAACACGGGTGCATTGCCGCTCAAGGCGGTGGAGGACGCAGGAGCAACCAGCTCTTGATCGGGGCCGGCATCGGCTGCCGGGATGTTCGCATCGTACACGAAAATGCTGACCTGGTCGGAGGTAAGCGGGCCGCACGGCCCGTTGTCCACCGTCCATGCAAACACGTTCTGGCCAACGGCCAGTTCGCTGACTTCCGTGTTCGGGTCCGAGGGGTCGGCAAGGGTGGCAGAGCCGCTCACCAAGGTCCAGGTGCCGGTGGCAGGGAAGACAACCGAACTGCCCGACAACGACACCGTGTTGGTCGGCATGCACAGTTCTTGATCGGCACCGGCATCCGCAACCGGGTTGCTCGCGTCGTAAACGAAGATGCCCACTTGGTTGCTGGCCGTTCCGTTCGCATCCGTCACGGTCCATTCCGCCACGTTCACCCCCTGCGAAAGGCCGGTGAGCGCAGTGTTCGGGTCCGTGGGGTCGGTGATGGAGAAGCTTCCGCTGACCACGGTCCACAAGCCCGTAGCCGGATCCTCCGGCGTATTGGCGCTCATCACAGCCGTATTGGCCGGTGTGCACAACTGCTGATCGGGGCCGGCATCGGCCACCGGGCCGGTAGCGGCGCAGGCGGTGGCCGTAACCGTGAGCACATAGTCGCCCACCGCTTCGTTCTGGACGGACCACACCGGGTAGTAGTAGGTGCCTGCAGGGAGGTCGTTGAAGTACAGCACGGGCTGGCCGTCGGGGCATTCCGTGTTGTTGTAATCCACGGTAACGATGATCTCGTTGGCCGGGCATTGCTGGGCGATCACATCCCAGAAGTATTCCGACAGGAAGGGGGCGGCAGATCCGCAGAAGGCGATGCGCACTTGGGCACATTCGGAGGTGGTGAAAGCCTCCCATACCACGGCCACATTGAATCCGTCAAGGACGCTTCCGGGAACATAATCCCCTTCCACCGTGGCTCCTTCGTTGTTGCCCGTGAAGGTGAGCGTGCTGCCAATTGCCAATGTTGCGGGGGTCACGTTCCCGCACAGGTCGTTCACCGGAGCTGTTTGGGCGTGTGCCCCGAAAGAGGCCAAAAACAAAAGGGCTGCGGCCCATGTCGGAGCAGTTGCAAGTCGGTTTTGCATAGCTTGGTTTAAGTGGTCTTTGTGGGGGAGTGTTCCTTTGAATGCGGCGCGAACCTACGGTTTCCGGAAGGAATGCGTGCTGGCAACGCCCGCCCGGTTCTTGCCCGGCTTGGTGGTTGTGCGGTGTCGAAAGGAGTTGCCCAAGGCACCTTCGCGGCCTGCAACCGACCTGCCACCCGGAATATGCAGTAGGATTTCTACTACGGCCCGAAATCGCTGCGGCAGCGTACGTTTCACCGGCTTTCTCCTCGGCAGAATAGCTTGGGCTATTCCTTCTCGGTTAAAGCCGCGCTGCCGTTGTGATTTCGACCCTCGCAACGAACCCTACTGCATAATCCGGGTGCCATGGAACCAATGACCTTTGTTGCCCGCAGCCTTGTGCAGCCCGTCGATTTCCTTGCGGAGTTTTTCAACCTTCTTGATCAAGCGGTTGAACGTCGTTTGACCCTTGCTCAGGGGATCTTTGTCCTTCTTCTTGACGGTCAGTGAGGTGCTTTCCGAAGGGGGCGAAATGGTTTGCCCGAAGAGGTCTTGTTTGCTCATGGGGAAGTACGTGGAAGGCAAAAATATCCGGGATGGAGGGGACCCGGGTAGGGCTATCGCCTCTTAATGCCGTGCCTGGCGGCGCTTATCCAATACTTGGAAAAACCACGCCCCGGTGAATACCGGGGCCACACGGATGGACACGGACCTCGATCGCCTCCGGTTATCGAACGCAAAGGCGATGCCCACTTCCTACATCGCGCATTTATCAGTGTTCATCCGTGTGGATCCGTGGTTGAGAAATCGGGAGAGTCGCGACCGCAGGGCGCGCAAGAGGCGATAGCCCTGGGGACCCGGGATGTTGTTGAAAACGCAGGAAACTTAGTCCACCCTCAATGCTTCACGCTCACCCGTGCTGTCGCCACCTGGCCATCCGCTTCCACCTTCACCGTGTACAGGCCGTTGGGCAATTGCTCCAAGTTCAGCGTGCCACTTGGTGCATTCAAGGCCTGCCGCAGCACCACGCGGCCGGTCATGTCCAGCACCTGTACTTCGGCAGGGCCCTTCATGCCGTAAGGGAGCGATACGTGCAGCGCCTGGTTTGCAGGGTTTGGGAACACCACCAGGTCTTCTGCCCGGCTGGCAATGGGCCGCACGCCCGTGGTGTTCTCCCCGGCCAGGATGAAGTGGTAGTCGGCCACTTTGTTGCCTTCACTGGTGATCAGGTTGATGATCAGGTCGCGCGTTTCCGTTGCATGCACCGGCAACACGAGCGGAAGCACTACCGCGGAATCCAGCTGGTTGAAGTGCAGGCTGTCAGGAATCGACGGTAGATAGTCCACCCCGGCAACGGCATCGCCGCCCACGGCAAGTTGCAGGTATTCATCCAGGTAGAACCCGCCCCAGCGGTTGAAACGCAGAAATACACTGTCCGTGCTGTTTTGGTACAGCACGGGAACGGTGTCGCTGAGGTCCACGTTGTAGCCGGCATCCACAGTGAGGGTGAAACGGTCCAACGCGGCAAACGTACCGCCCTCGATCCAAGCGGCTGAGGAAAAGCGATTATCCGCAGTGTTTGCAATGCCCACCTTGATGTGATAGGTCTCGCCGATCTGCACCGCCGCGCTGGCCGTGAGCTTCACGGTGAGCCCGTTGTGCTGGATGTAGTAAGGGTCCGTGTTGTACGGGGCTTCAAGCTGCGCCGTGCTGCCCGGCGGTTGCGGCATGTTCCACTGCCCCCCATTGTACCGGTAGTAAATGGAGTCGGCTTGCCAGTTAGGATTGGCCGTATTGCAATACTGGAATGGGTCCCCAAGCGGGCCATTTGCGTTACCTGCGTTTATCCTGCCGCTGTTCAAAGAATTGATCGTAACCGGTGCCAGCGAACCAGGGATGAAGGCAATGTTCATCGCGTTGTTGATGAAGGGTCCGTTGATGTTGGTGGGGATGCCCGGGCCGCTGATGAACAGCCCGAAGGCATCGTTGTACTGGCTGCATGCCCAGCGTTCATATTCCTCCGAACTGAACACATAATTGAAGCTCACCATGTCGTTGAAGGGCACGAAATCAAATTCCAGGATTGATTTGTTGCCGATGTTGTTGCCGCCATAAATCCAATTTGGCCAACCGGTCAGGTGGCTGAGGTCCATGTCGGGGCTGGTGAAGAAGCCCGCACCACCCAAACTTCCAACGAATTGCATGAGCTCATCGTTTGGGCCTGGAAGTATGGTTTGCGCGCTGCCAGCACATAGAAAGACACCATTAAAGCCCAAGACCGTATTGAACCCATTGAAGGTGCCGATCTCCCCTAGCGAGGTAGTTGCCACGGGTGCCACCACATTGTTGGTATCACCATTGTAGGCCACATGGCTGATCACCACATCCTGCCCCATCAGGATGTTCTGCACCATATTGCGCGGGGTCAGGTTTTGATTGATGACCAACTGCGCATGCGCGGGCAGGCTGAAGGCCAGCACCAAGGCGGAAATCAGGATGTGGGGAGTTGCAGGTAATGTTCGAGCCATGTGGTTCAGGGATCAAGGAAGGGGCCGGTCGCGCAGTACGCTGCGGCAACCGCTCGGAAAGATAGGAAACCTTGACAATTGTACATGAACTGCACCCCCATTGGAGGGAGAAGCGGGGCAACGTGAATGAAACCTCCCTGCCATGCAATATCCATGTACATTTGCACGTACATTAAACCGTACAATAATGATCGCCATACCGGTCACTTCCCTGCGCCAAAAGCTCAAGACGTACTTGGACCGTGTTTCCAAATCCCTGGAAGTGATCGTCGTTTCGCGTGGCAGCGGTGAGGAGGATGCCGTGGTGATCATGTCCCTGAAGGAATACAACGCCCTAACGGAAACCGGCTACCTGATGGCCACCGCGAAGAACCGCGAACGCCTGCGAACGTCCATGGAGGAATTGAAGGCCGGGAAGACCACCGCGCCAAAGGCTTTCAACACCAAGCGCTGATCGCATGGCGCTGCGCGTGGAGTTCACGGCCACCGGATGGGAGGACTATTGCCATTGGGTGGACGCGGACCCGAAAATGGTGGAGCGCATCCACGAATTGATCAAAGACATTGGTCGTGATCCGTTCAAGGGCCTCGGCAAGCCTGAAGCCTTGCGCCATGACCTTGCCGGCTTCTGGTCGCGCCGGATCAATGGCGAACACCGGCTGGTGTATGCCGTAACTGGCGACCGCAAGGAACGCAAGGTGACCGTGCTGATGTGCCGCTACCACTACGACCGGTGAGGAAGGACGCCAGACCTTCCTTATAATACCAATTCGCAATAGAAAATCACCCGATCTGCTTGCTCTTTTTCCGCATCGCATCACCGTGCGGTTCGTTCCGTAGACCCCGCTACGCAACGAACCGCACGTCTTGCCCTGCGAAAAAATAGCGGCGCATCTTTGGGTGCCATTCTATTGCGAAATGGTATAACTCAGGCATTTGCTGCATGTCACCGCACCGTCACACATGTCTTGCCCTGTAAAGGCCCACTGCAAGCCAGCCGGTACCTTCGCGGCCCGTAAGCAACGCAATGCAAGCACGAATTCTTTTCCACCCGGTGGCCACGGCGGCACTGGTCGCCCTTCCATTCACAACCAGCGCGCAGCCATTGATGCCCGACAGCACCGCCCTGCGCCACCTGCGCACGGATGTGTTCACCCTGGCCGACGACAGCATGATGGGCCGCGAGACCGGCACCAAGGGCGAACAGATGGCCGCCGCCTACATCATGGACCGCTTCCGGCAGCTTGGTCTGGCCCCCAAAGGCGACGACCACACCTACCTCAACGCTTTCCAGTTCGCGGCACTGCCCCGCACCGGGCCGGACAACACGCTGCAGTTGGGCCGCCACACCTTGAAGCTCGGCGAGGACTTTTATCCGCTGGGCTACTCGGCCAACGCCCAGGTGCTTACCCGCGTGGCCCGCTGCAAGTACGGCATCCTGGCGCCGGAACTGGGCCGCAACGATTTCGACGGCGTGGACGTGAAGGACCATGCCGCCTGCATGAGCATCAGCTCGCCCGATGGCATCCACCCGCACTCCAAATGGCTTGCCCACAACGACCTGCGCTCGCGCATCAACGATGCCATCAAGCTCGGCGCCAATGCGATCATCTTCTACAACGACGCACCGGACATGGCCAACGACCCGCCCGCGGACTTCGAGATGAAGCTGCTGCCGAGCACGGTTCCGGTGGTCTTCCTCACCAAGAGCGGCTTTGAAAAACTCGGCCAGGACGGCGACCCCGTGGTGATCCACACGGACATCATCCGTGAGGAGAAAACGGGCCACAACGTGATCGGCTACGTGGGCAACGGCAAGCCGTACACCGTGGTGATCGGTGCGCATTATGACCACCTTGGCATGGGCGGCGAAGGCTCACTGTACCGCGGTGAACCCGCCATCCACAACGGCGCCGACGACAATGCCAGCGGCGTGGCCGTGCTGTTGCAATTGGCCGCCGACCTGCAGAACATGCCGAACGCCAAGAACAACAACTACCTCTTCATGGCCTTCAGCGGCGAGGAGAAGGGCCTGTACGGCAGCAACGCTTGGACCAAGCACCCCACCCTGCCCATCGACAGCCTCACCTACATGATCAACATGGACATGGTGGGCCGCCTGGACAGCGCCAGCAACCTCGCCATCAACAGCATCGGCACTTCGCCCTCTTGGCCCGGCATCACCAAGCTGAAGGTGGGCGGGCTGGACATCAAGACCACCGAAGGCGGCGTGGGGCCCAGCGACCACACCAGCTTCTACCTGCAAGGGGTGCCCGCCATCCACTTCTTCACCGGCAGCGAGCCGGACTACCACAAGCCCAGCGATGATGCGGACAAACTCGATTACCCCGGCATGCTGCGCATCGCACGCTACATCGAGGCCGTGATCACCACGCTCAACGACAGCACCAAGCTCACCTTCACCAAGACCGCCGACACCGACACCTCCAAGGCCCCGCGCTTCAGCGTAACGCTCGGTGTGGTGCCGGACTACATGTACGACGGCCGCGGCCTGCGCATCGACGGCGTGGACGACGGCAAGACCGCCAGCGTGGCCGGGCTGAAGAAGGGCGACATTGTGATCAAGATGGGCGACTTCGAAGTGCCTGACATGATGGGCTACATGAAAGCCTTGGGCATGTTCAAGAAAGGCGACACCACCCAAGTGATCGTGCTGCGCGACGGCAAGGAGGTGAAGGCCGAAGTGAAGTTCCAATGAGCGCTCCCCGCATCGCCGTGATCGGCGCGGGCTCCTGGGGCACCGCCTTAGTAAAGCTGCTCAGCGCCACGCAGGACAAGGTGGGCTGGTGGGTGCGGCGTGTGGAAACCATCGGGCATGTGAACAAGTACGGCCACAACCCGGACTACACCTCCGGGGCGCAGCTGGATGCGGAAAAGCTGGAGATGGACACGGACCTGCGTGCGGTGGTGGGCAAGGCAGGCGTGGTGGTGCTCGCTGTTCCCAGCGCGTTCCTAAAGCCCACCCTGGACCAGCTCCAGCCCGCTGCGCTCAAGGATAAAACCTGCTTCAGCGCAGTGAAGGGGATCGTGCCGGAAACCAACGAGGTGGTGGGTGAATACCTGCGCAACCACTGGGGCGTGGCGCCCGGGAGCATCGGCGTGATCTGCGGCCCCTGCCATGCCGAGGAGGTGGCGCTGGAGCGGCTGAGCTACCTGACCATTGCCAGTGAAGATCCGGCGCGGGCTGTGCACATGGCGGGGGCGCTCAGCGGCCGCTTTCTGAAGACCACCCTCAGCGATGACATCCACGGCACCGAATACGCGGCCATCCTGAAGAACGTCATCGCCATCTGCTCCGGCATCAGCGTGGGACTGGGCTACGGTGACAACTTCAGGGCGGTGCTGGTGAGCCGTGCCATCCAGGAGATCGAGCGTTTCGTGGCAGCGGTGCACCCGATCAGCCGCGACATCAACGAGCCCGCCTACCTCGGCGACCTGTTGGTGACGGCCTATTCCACGTTCAGCCGCAACCGCGAGTTCGGCGTGATGGTGGGCAAGGGCTATAGCGTGAGGGCCGCACAGCTGGAAATGAACATGGTGGCCGAAGGATTCCATGCGGTGAAATGCGTACATGCGATCAACGAAAGGCTGGGCGTGGACATGCCCATCACCCAAGCCACCTACCGCATGCTCTACGAGCGCATCGCACCGCCGGTGGAAATGCGCCTGCTCAGCGACCGGCTGGCGTGATCAGGCGCAGGCGCAAGCCAGGATACTGATACGGATGCCGGGCACGTCCCGCAAGGCCAGCGCGCAACCTTCCAGCGTGGCCCCGGTGGTCACCACGTCGTCCACCAACAACACGTGCTTGCCCCGAAGCCCGGCATCATCGGCCAGTTGGAAGGCGGCCTTCACATTGCTCCAACGTTCCATCCGCCCTCGCCTTGTTTGGGTGGAGGTGTGCACCACGCGTAGCAGGTCCGCTTCGCAAGGTTCCAGCGGCCACGCCTGGCGCATGCCGTCCACTAGGACCTGGGCCTGGTTGTACCCGCGTTGGCGCATCCGGCTGCGGTGAAGCGGAACGGGTAGTACCGCCTGCACATCGGCAAATCGCGGACTGGCCATGGCATCCAAGGCCATGAGCCGCCCCAGTTCCAGCCCCACGCCCTGGTCACCGTGGTATTTCAACCGGTGCAACATGTGCTGCACCATCCCATCCTTGGTGAACAGCAGGAAGGCGCTGGCCGCATGCAGCCTTATCCGTCCCTTGAAGACCTGTTCCACCCGGTTGCCGGGGTCGTTGTGGGCCCGGAGCCGGGGAAGGTCTTCCACACAATCCCCGCAGATGGCCTCCTCGTGGCGCATCAACATGCCATCGCACCCGGCACAGCGGCGGGGCAGGAATATCCCGGCCACATCAAGGAACAATCCTGCGAGGTGGCGCCCAATGGTTGGTGGATATGTTGACAACTTGGCCATGGCACGCCGCATGCACTGTTGAGCGAAGATAGTTTTGCATCCACGCCCAAACGAAGCGCCCATGCCGGAGATCCAGCCCAATCCCGCACCGTCCGCAAAAAACCGCACCAATGCCCTGCTGCTGGCCTTGGTGGTGCTGCTGCTGATCAGCAACGTCATCCTGTTGATCCTATGGTTCCAGAAAAAGGATCAGGTGGTAGCTTCCGAAGATCGCGTGACGGCCTTGTCCAGCGAAAAGGAAAATGTGACCAAACTGCTTGAGGACATGTTGGTGCAATACGACACGCTGAGCACCACCAACGACCAGATGCGTACGCGCATGGATTCGCTGCAGAAGGAGATCGTGGGGCTGATGGACAAGGTGAAGCGCGGCAATTACGACGTGAGCAAGGCGCGCAAGGAAGCGGAGACGCTGCGCAAGATCATGAAGGGCTACGTGGCAACGATCGACTCGCTCAACCAGGTGAACCAGGCGTTGATGGCCGAGAACATCTCCACCAAGCAGCAGTTGGGCGAAATGACCGGGCAGAAGCAGGCCTTGGAGGCGAAGAGCGCGGAACAACAGGCGCTGATCAGCAAAGGGTCGGCATTGACCGCCACGGGCATGAAGGCCAATGCCATCTTCCAGCGCAACAATGGCAAGCAGGTGGACACGGACCGCAGCAGCAAGGCGGAAATGATCAAGTGCTGCTTCAACTTGGGCGAGAACCGCATCGCCGAGGCCGGCAAGAAGACACTTTACATGCGGATCATCGGGCCGGACGGTTCGGTGCTGCCGGCGGAGGAGCAGGCCAACCGGTTCTTTTATGATGGCGTGGAGGGGGAATTCAGCGTGAAACGGGATGTGGACTACCAAAACGCTCCCGTGGACGTGTGCATCTATTGGACCGCCACCGGCAAGCTTACCGGTGGCGAGTACAAGGTGGACGCCTACGAAGGGGGCCTGCAGGTGGGCCATACGACGTTCAACCTGAAGTAGTGGCACCCGCACTCCTCAGAAGAAGGCGCGCACCTGTGCGCCCCCCACGTGCACCACGGGAATTTCCGGGCTGGACCGGCCGTTGTACGTGAGGTCCACCTGGAGGTGGTCGCTGATCCTTCGCTGCAGGGCTAAGCTCCACGTGATGTTGGTGCCGGGCTTGAGGCCGCCCAGCATTTCGGTCCCCAGGGAGGAGTCCACCGTTCCGTCATAGCTGATCTTCACTATGTTGGTGTTCAGCTGCAGGGAGCCTTTATCGGGCATGTTCAGCCGGAACTCTGCACCGAGGTCCTGGATGGTGGCATGCTCACCGCCCTGTTCGGCCTCGTTGAGCTTGTCCGTGTATTTGAACCGCAACACGCCCCGCATGCGCGTGCTTGGCTGCCAGCTCAGCTTGGGCGCGGTGCTCTTCTCCGCAATGCTGTAGTTGCGCCCGGTCAACAGATCGCTGTTGCTCATGCTCCGGCCACTTGAGGCCTCTGCTTCGAGGGTCCAACGGGGAAGGGTGTTCCAGCGCACATGCACCAGGTTGCTTTCCCGCACGCGTGTTTCATGGCCGTTCAGCAGCAGGCTCTTCCCGCGGTCGCTTTGCCAGGTGTGGTCCACGCTCCACGTGCGGCTGTTGCGGTCATAGTACAGGGTATTGCGCGCGGAGCTGTTCAGCGCGGTGAGCAGGCTGTCCGCCGGGTCGAGGATGAAGGGGTTGAAGCCTTGGGCAGGGTCGTCATTGGAGGTCTTGCGGTCGCTGCGGAAGCTGGCCAGGTTGTTCCACTTTGCCAGGAAGCCTTTGAACCCTTTGGCATCCCGCCATGCGGCCGATGGCCGCAGCTCGCCCGAGGCGCTTAGCTGGTTGCTGTAAACGCGCTCCATTTCATGTCCCTGAACAAACACGCGGATATAGTCTGCTTCGTAGGAGAACGGGGCCTGTTCGAACTCGTTGAGCTCCTTTGTCCCGTTGCCGTTGTAATCGATCCAGATGTAGGCGCCCTGCCCTGCGGGCACCTGCACGTAGATGTACTCCCTGCGTTGTTCCAGTCCGCTGCCGAACTCGTAGAACAGGTCCCAGCTAAGCACGCCCTTCAAGGCGCTGTGGCCATGGTCCAGCCGGGCCAGCCACGTGTCCTCGGCGCGCTGGGGCGTAAGGGTGCTGTCCAATATGCGCAGTTGCCGGTAATTGAAGGTGGCCGCCAGTTTGCGCACCGCCCGCCCGCCCGCGTCCAGCGATGCTCCGTAATTGGTGGCCTCGGTGCTGTTGGCCAAGCTGCCGCCACGCAGGGCCTGGTCGGAGCGCTGGCCGCCGGCCAGCCGGAAGCGCACCTTCGCCGAATCCGGGCTTTGCACGAACGCTTCCCACTGGTGGAAGGCATAACTGCCCGGCACCAGCACCTGCGTGCTGTCGTTCCTGAACCGGTTGTCCTCCACTTCATCGGTAACGCCCAGCGTGAACCGCTTGAAGCGCCGGGCCAGGAGGGCCTTGTTGCGCAGGAACCCACTGGTGTTGCGCCCGGCCGCGGCCTGCAGCAGGCTGGCGTCCACCGCCGCATCAAAACGGCCCAGGCGCATTTTGCCCACCAAGGTTTGCCTGAAGCCGTCGTAACGGCCATCGATGTGCAGCAACGAAGCGGCCAGGTCCACCCGCCCCTGCTTGCCGTTCACGAAACCCGCGGTGGCGCCGGCCAGCACCTGGTCGCCGTCCATGGCCACGTTGCCCACGTTCCAGTCCCGTTCAAATTCCACCGGCCTGTAACGCTCCACCACGGCCAGGCGGCGCGAGCGCCATTCATTGTCGGTGGACAGCACCAGCAGCTTGGCGGTGTCGTTGGCTGCCAAGCGGATGGCATGGCTGGCGCCCACGCGCACGGCCGCCCCGGTATTGTTGCCGTCATCGGCGGTGCTGAAGGTGTTGAGGTCTTCATCGCTAAAGGCCACCTCGCCCCAAGCCTTGGTCCGGTTGGAGAAAGCATGTTCGGCCCCCAAAGTGGCCATGCGCTTGTGCTTGGGCGCCACCAGGATGCGCACGGGTGCTTGATCGCCTTTGTGGACCAGGATGCCGTTCACCGTGTCCGGCGCCATCCAGCGGAACACCCGGCCGTTGGGCGTAAACTCCTGCAGGACGTAATCGCCGTTGCCCGCACCCACGCTGCTGAAGCTAACACGGTAACGGGCGCTGTCCGGGTTGGTGGTGTAGCGGTACACGGGGAACCAGCCCAATGAATCCACCCTTTCATAGAGCACCTCGTCGGCGGAGAACGCAACGCTGTCCGCACCCTGCACCACCGCCAGCAAGGGGTCGTCACCGGCATTGGCAAGGGCCTGCTTTTCCTCATCGGTAAGCGATTGTTGCAAGGATTGGCCCTTGTGGTCCTGCTCGCTGTACAGGTTGAAGCGGAAGGTGGTGCGGCCGGTGGTGAACACATCCGCCACGCGCACCAGGGAACGCGCGTAGTTCTTGTCGGCGTACTGGAACTCCACGGTGATGCGGCTGTCCTTGGTGATGAGCCGCTTCGCGGTGAAGGTGAGGGTGGCGGCGTTGTAATCGATCACGTAATCGTTGTCCATCCCGCGCACCAGGAGCTGCCCGTCGATATACACGCGTTCGGTCCCCGAAAGCACGATGATGAACGCTCCGCCTTCGGGGGCGGTAAGCCGGTAGGGCCCCTGCACGCCCTCCAGGCCCTGCAACTGGTTGCGGCTGAAACTGCCCTTGCTGATCGCCGCACCCAGGCTGAACGTGTTCCGGGGGCCTTCCCGGCCGGCCGGTTTGAGGGTGTAGTTGAGGCCCTTTGTTTTCTTGAAGTAGTTGAGGAAGTGGCTCTCGGGCCGTTGCAGCACGAAATCACCGGCCACCAACTCCTGGCGGTCGTCGAAGAGCTTGATGAAGACCTGGTCGAAATCCTGCAGCTCCAAGGTGTTGCCGCCAGCCTGAATGGGGATGTTATTGTCCGTTACGGAGGCCTGCACATTGATCTTGTCGGTAAGCTTGCCGTTGAGCTCCAGGTTCATGGTGCTGTTCACGGAAAGGTCCTGGTTGTTGCCGAAGAGCATGCCGCGCGAGATGCTGCCGCTCTTGCTGAGGCCGCCCATGCCGAAGAGGTCCTGTTGCTGCTTGGGCGGGATGTATTTGAAAGGATCCGCTTGATCACCCGAGGGGCGGAGCAGGCGATCGGGGTCCTTATGCCGGAAGGTGCCGCCCAGCATCATCGGCATGACCCGGTAGCGGGCGGTGAGCGTATCCTGCAGGGAATCATCGGTACGGACCAGCAGGCTGCGCAGCGGGTCCATCCGGTAGCGCTGTGGCGGCACCTCCACGCTGTCCGCCCATAAGCTGAACGAGCCCGGCACGATGCTCAAGGTGTCCAATTGCAGGGTGTCGCGGTCCAGCACGATCCGGCGCACCACCCGGTTGTCCTGTCCTTGGGCACCCGCAGCCGCCGCCCATAGCAGCAGCATGGCCAGGCTTGGGCGGATCCAAGAGGGAAGGGGGGTGTGTCCGGACACAAGGACGGTGGGCATAAAACGCGGCAACGGGCTGAAAATTACCGGTAACGGCCACTTGTAGTGCCTGCCAGGCAATGGCCGCAACCGGTGGGCGGGCGCGGCACGTCCCCGTAATCCCCGGTGCTTTGTTGGTAAAGCGGCCCTGTGGCAGGTACCTCCCCAAGACCCGCGGATAGTTTTGGCGTTCGTCCATGCTCCGCAGACTTCCGTTTTATTTCATCGCCGGGTTGCTTGCAGGTTGCGGCTCCCCGACCGCCACGGTGTACGGCCCGGGCGGGTTGCACGGCGGGGTGCTCAACCTCAACGAAACCCAGGTGGTGCGCACCCTCTTCCCCTTGGCCGTTACCTTGGTGTCCGAGCAGCATGTGGCCGCGCAAGTGTATGAGGGATTGGTGGCCTTCAACCCCGAAAGCCTCGGTGTGGAAGCTGCCCTGGCGGAAAGCTGGGAGCTGGACACCTCGCGCACCGTGTACACGTTCAAGCTGCGCGAAGGAGTCCGGTTCCACAATGATCCGGCTTTCCCGGACGGTGTGGGCCGCGAACTGGTGGCGGACGACGTGGTGCATTGCTTCACCTCCATCTGTGAAAAAGGGGTGGGCGATGCCGTGTTTTGGCTCTTTCAGGAAAAAGTAAAGGGGGCCGACGAATACTACGCCTCGGGCAAGGCGGACGGCCGAGTGGAAGGGATCGAGGCCGTGGACGACCGTACCGTGCGCATCACCTTGGTGCGCCCCGTTCCCAGCTTTCTGCAAAGCCTGGCTGGCGCCGGTTGTTGGATCTGGCCCCGGGAACTTCCCGCCAAATACGGCAACCAGCTGTTCGACCACGCGATCGGCACCGGTCCGTTCCGGCTGAAGGTGGCACGGGCGGGAGAGGCCATCGTACTGGAACGCAACCCGGCCTATTGGGGGCGCGATGCCCAAGGTGGCCAGCTTCCCTACCTGGATGCGGTGCGGATCACCTTGGTCCCGGACAAGGAGAAAGAGATCGAGGCGTTCATGAACGGGCACCTGAGCATGGTGACCGAACTGTCCTTGGAAAGCATTGGGGTGCTCGCCGATTCGCTGGACCCGCGCACCGGCATGCGCCGTTTCCGCATGTCCAGCACGGCGGCCTTGGCCATCCAGTTCTACGGGTTCAACCTGTCCAAACCACCCTTCAACGATGTGCGCGTCCGCCGGGCCTTTGCCTTGGCGCTCGACCGGCAGAAGCTGGTGCAGGAGGCCCTGCAAGGACTCGCGGTCAGCGCCGACCGAGGCATCGTGCCCCCGGGTTTGGCCGGTTATCCTTATGAGGTGGTTTCCGGCAATCCGTACAACCCCGACAGCGCGCGGCGCTTGCTGGACGATGCCGGGTACCCCGGTGGCAAGGGCTTTCCGCGGGTGCAGCTACAGGTAAGCACACACGGCTTCGGGTATCGCAATGTGGCCAGCATGGCCCAGGAAATGCTGGGCAGGGAATTGGGGGTGGCCATTGTTGTGAACACGGTGCACACCAAGGAGTACTACGACCGGATCGAGCGCGGCGAAGCCCTCTTCTGGCGCGAAGGATGGGTGGCCGACCTGCCCGACCCGGAGAACTTCCTGGCCCTGCTCTACGGCAAAAACGCCGAACCCGACACCTCCCTGCCGTCCACGCTCAACACCACGCGCTATGCCAGCCCGCGGTTCGACTCCTTGTTCGCCGCCGCCAACAACGCCGTTTTGGCGACGGACCGGATGCGGAACCTGGCGCTTGCCGAACAAGTGGCCATGCACGATGTGCCGCTGATCCCGCTTTACCACGAACGCTACATCACCCTGTCGTCCCCCACCCTGCAAGGGCTGCACTCCAATGCCTTGGAGATCTTGGACCTGCGCCGGGTGCACTTCAGGCCCGATGCTCAACACGGCCGTCCGGCCACCACTTCGTAAGTGATCCGCTTGGCCAGGGGAAGGAAGGTCTCCATGCGCGGCAGTGTAATATCCGACTCGAAAGCAAAGGTGGCGGGGTTGGGAAGAGGCCCGGTGCGCACCAGCTCCGCCTTGATGTGCCCGTATGTGGAGGAAATACCCACCGTGCAGGTGGCATGGAAGCGTGTACGGATGTAGCGGTGCGTACCCGGGGCCTGCATTTCGCGCACGATGGGCAGGGAATAGGCGTACACCAGCGCCTGGTTGTGCTGACGCAGCAACAACCAGCCCTCGCGGACATCCAAGGGAACCATGCCCACCGGTTCCATCCGGATGTGGCCGTTGAGCTCATCGCGCAGTTCGCGCCCCCGTTCGCGGGCCCTGGCCAATACCGGGAGTGCACGTTCCAGTGCCCGTTCCACCCCGGCCCATGCGGCAGGAACGGGCGGCGGGCGGCGTACCAGTTCCATCCGGCCCAGGTCGAGCCCCAGCAGCTCGGATGGCTGCATAGCGTCCATGACCCCGGCCCGTTCGGCCAAGGCACGCAACTGCGCAATGCGGCGTTGTAGCTCGTCCAACCAAGGATACAGCTTGTGCTCACGGTATTGTGCATCCACCCGTTGCAAATAGGCCAACAGGCGGTATTCCTCCAGCTCCTCGTCCAAGGATGCCGTAATGATGCTTCCTGCATCAAGACCTGTCCAGCTCAGTGGATCCATGGCACGAACGGAAACGACATGTTCATAAAAAGGTTGCGGCCGCACAAGGCCCCATCCAAAGTGTGGGCATCTTTGGTGCACCACTGTAAAGTTAGCCATGATCACCCATTTGAAATACGGCACCTGCATGGTCGGCGTTGCCGCCCTGCTGGGCGCCTGCGTGCCAGCGCGCAAGTATGAGGAGCTCAACACCAGGTACAAGGCCATGCAGGAAAGCGAAAGTGCGGCCTTAGCCAAAGCCCAGCAAGCGGAGGCCAGCCTGAAGGACCAACAAGTCACCCTGGAAGATCTGCGCCGCCGCAAGGAGATGCTGGAGCGTGACACGCTCACGTTCGGCACCAGCCTGCGCAGCATGACCCTGCAGTACGACAAGATCAACTCCCTGAACAATGAACTGCTGGGCAAATACAATGCACTGGTGGCCGGCGGCAGCGCGGAAAACCGCAAGCTGCTGACCGATCTGGAGGCCAACCGGCTGAAACTCCAGAACAAGGAAGATTCACTGGGCGTACTGGCTGCTTCCCTTGCCGACCGCGAGGCCAAGCTCAGCAAGTTGCAGGGCGAACTGGATGCCAAGGACCAGGCCATGAAAGCCCTGAAGGACCGGGTGAGCAAGGCGCTTACCGGGTTCGAAGGGAAGGGCCTTTCCGTAATGGAGAAGGATGGCCAGATCTATGTACGGCTGGAAAATGAACTGCTCTTCCCCAGCGGCAGCACCGTGGTGGACAAGCGGGGCCGTGAGGCCCTGTCCAACTTGGCCAAAGCCGTGGAGAACGAGAAAGACCTCAACATCATGGTGGAGGGGCATACGGACACGGACAAGGTGTTGTCCGGTGCAACGTACAAGGACAACTGGGACCTCAGTGTGCTAAGGGCCACCAGCGTGGTGCGCATCCTGATGGAAAGCGGCACGATCGACCCCGTGCGCATTACTGCGGCAGGCCGCAGTGAATACCTGCCGGCCGTGCCAGGCGACAAGGCCAAGAACCGCCGCATCGAGGTGATCTTGGCACCGGACCTCAAACAGCTTTATGAGCTGGTAAAGGACCACTGAGCGACGCGGTATCCTTCGCTTGGGCAAAGCCTCGCCTCCTCAATCCCACTTCTCCGGCCGCATCTGCGGACAGCACCTCCTGGATGGCGGGGTTGTCGGTGAGCAGCATCACCAAGCGGTCCATGCCGATGCCGCTGGTGGGCGGCATGCCGTATTCCAAGGCGCGCAGGAAATCCTGGTCGATGTACATGGCCTCATCGTCGCCGCGTTCCATCAGCTTCTGCTGCGCCTCGAAGCGCTCGCGCTGGTCAATGGGGTCGTTCAGCTCGCTGTAGGCGTTGGCCACATTTCGAGCGAGCGTCCACCGCTCGCTCATATCCCATTCATCCGCATGGAAGAATGCAGGAGCGGCAGTTCTGTCTGTCCAGGGGCAGTCGTTTGCACCAGGGGAGGAAGGAACGTCACAACCCCAGTTCGGCCAAGAGCTGCCCGAGCCTCCCATCGCTCAAGCTGGCTTGCTCCGACTTGTCGTAGATCGCCAGCAGGTACACCACTTCGCGGACAGCCACCACACAGGTGATTACTCGGCACCACCACTCTTGCCTTTACCCTTGGAACGAACGGCCAACCGGACCTTGTAACAGCTTCGGCCAATGGGCGTTCCTTGGCGCGGGTCAACTTCCAGTGATCCAATCAGCTGCTCAATGTCATCCGGAAGGGAGGCATGCCGCTTATGCAGGCGTTTCGCCTCCCGTTTGAAATTGACGGAAACGTCAATGGCGAAGCTCATGCAGGAAATCCTTTGCGGACTGCATTTTGCGCTTGCCACCCAGATCGTCCTTCATTTCCTGAAGTGCATCACGCAAACCCTCTTGGAACTCCGCTTCCTTCTTTGTCTTTTTCAGGGGCTTGACGGTCGGGGCCACCTTCACGAAGTCCAACTGGGCCAAAAGCTCTTCCCAGAACTTCCGGTATTTCCGGTCGGTGAGCTCGATGATGTAGCGGTCTGCCATTATGTTACGAAGATACGAAGGGAGAGGCGCGGAGGAATGCCGGCCCCAGGGCTATCGCCTCTTGCGTGCCCTGCGGTCGCAGCTCTCCCGAATTCTTAACCACGGATGAACGCTGATGCACACTGATAAATACGCGATGTGGAAAGTGAGCCAAGCCTTTGCGTCCGATAACCGGAGACGTTCGCGATCCGTGTCCACGGCGCCTTCGCGAAGCCTTCGGCGAAGCAAGGTCCGTGTGGATCCGTGGTTCGCCCTAGTATTGGATAAGCGCCGCCAGGCGCAGTATTAAGAGGCGATAGCCCTGATGCCGGCCACAAGGGTTCCTACCGTACTTCACCCGCGCATCCGGGAAAGGTGCTGTTTGGTACCAAAAAGATCAGTGATGCGTATTTCGTCACCGGAAACATAGTAGACGATCTTGTACCGGCCGGTGATCAAGCTGCGGTGTTCCTTGCCCAAGTTGGCAAGTGCCGGTTCAGGGATCCCACGCAATGGATGCTCCAATAAGCTGTCCGCTTTGTCCAGGAGTTCGGCTATCGTCTTGTCCGCCTTCTCCAATGATGCGTTCCCTGCCACCCGGATTATGCAGTAGGATTTCTACTACGGCCCGAAATCGCTGCGGCAGCAAGCGCTTCGCTGGTTTTCCTTTCGTCAGAATAGCTTGGGCTATTCCTCCTCAATGAAACCCTTGCTGCCATTGCGCTTTCGGCCCTCGCAACGAATCCTACTGCATAATCCGGGTGCCAAGTAGTTCCGGATCTCCGTGATCCTGTTCCGAACTGGCTTGGTGTAGACCAATTTCATGGCTTGGGCCGTTGGTCCTTCAGGTACTGTTCAACCTCAGCACGGGTATATACTTCGCCACGTTCAATGGCCTCTTCGCTCTGCAGGGCCATGCGCCGCATTACCTCTACTTGGTCATCCTGTTCGGCTTGCCGCAGCACAATGGTCCGAAGCGCCTCGAGGATGTTCCTGTCGCTGATGCGATCGATCAAGCCTTTCAGCTCTGTACGCAAGTCCAAGGTGGTCATGGCTTTCAGCTTTGTTCAAAGATAAGCCCGACCGCCAGGTCCGTCGTTGGTCAGCCCCTCAATCCCACTTCTCCGGCCGCATTTGCGGGAAGAGCAGCACCTCCTGGATGGCGGGGTTGTCGGTGAGCAGCATCACTAAGCGGTCCATGCCGATGCCGATGCCGCTGGTGGGCGGCATGCCGTATTCCAGCGCGCGTAAAAAGTCGCGGTCCAAGTACATGGCTTCGTCGTCGCCGCGCTCCATCAGCTTCAGCTGGGCCTCGAAGCGTTCGCGCTGGTCGATGGGGTCGTTGAGTTCGCTGTAAGCGTTGCCCACTTCAAAGCCGGCCACATACAGTTCGAAGCGCTCGGTGAGGCGGTCGTCGTCCCGGTGCTTCTTGCACAGCGGGCTCATCTCCAACGGGAAGTCCATCACGAAGGTGGGCTGGATCAGTTCGGGCTGCACCAACGCGCTGAAGAGCTCGTCGATCAGCTTGCCCTTGCCCATGCTGGCGGTGACTTCAATGCCGTGCTGCTTGCAGAGTTCGCCGATGGCGCGTTCGTCCGCGTTGAGCACGTCCACGCCGGTCTTCTCCTGGATGGCCCCGCACATGGTGATGCGCTTGAAGGGTTTTGCGAAGTCGATGTCCTTGCCCTGGAACTTGGCCACGGGCGTGCCGTTGGCGGCGGTGGCCACGGTGCGGAACACGCCCTCGATGAAGTCCATCATCCAGCGGTAGTCCTTGTACGCCACGTAGAGTTCCATGATGGTGAACTCCGGGTTGTGGGTGCGGTCCATGCCCTCGTTCCGGAAGTTGCGGCTGAACTCGAACACGCCGTCGAAGCCGCCCACGATGAGGCGCTTGAGGTAGAGCTCGTTGGCGATGCGCAGGTAGAACTCGGTATCCAGCGCGTTGTGGTGGGTGATGAACGGCCTTGCCGCCGCGCCGCCGGGGATGGGCTGCATCACGGGGGTGTCCACCTCGATGTAGCCCGCCTGCTGGAAGCATTCGCGCATGGCGTTGAAGATGCGGGTGCGCTTCAGGAAGGTCTCCTTCACCTGCGGGTTCACGATGAGGTCCACGTAGCGCATGCGGTAGCGCAGCTCGGGGTCGTTGAAGGCATCATGCACGTTGCCTTCCTCATCGGTCTTGGGCGTGGGCAGCGGGCGCAGGGCCTTGCTGAGGAAGGTGAGCTCCTTGACATGCACGGTGATCTCGCCGGTGCGGGTGCGGAACACGAAGCCCTTCACGCCGATGAAGTCGCCGAGGTTGAGCAGTTTTTTAAAGAACTCGTTGTACATCGCCTTGTCCTCGCCGGGGGCGATGTCGTCGCGCATGATGTAGATCTGTTGGTCGCCGTGGGCGTCGCGCAGCACGGCGAAAGCGGCCTTGCCCATGACGCGGATGCTCATCACGCGGCCGGCGATGGCGACGTCGCGCGGCGGTTCTTCATCACGGAAAGTGGACTGGATGTCCTTGCTGTGCGCGGTGACGGGAAATTCCGCGGCGGGGAAGGGATCGATGCCCAAGGCGCGCAGCTTGGACAGGGTTTCGCGGCGGAAGACTTCCTGTTCGGTCAATGATTCTGCCATTTTTCGGGAATGGCCGCGAAGATACCGGCGGGGGATGGACAGGATGAATGCGAATGCGGGGCCATTGGGTCTACCGCGCCCTGCGGGCGCGGCTCTCAATAGTATTCGAACCACAGATGGACACGGATCACGGACCCACCTGCCAAGCAAATCAACCTTCCCTATCCGTGTTCCCCCGGCAGGCACCGGGGCGTGTGGATCCGTGGTTCAAAACACCAAGAAACATGTCCGACCACCCGACCACCCGCTCATGATCCATTTCGATGATGCGATCTATGCGTGATGGCCGCCTATTTCGCCGAGGGGTACGCATTCCACCTTGTCGCTTAAGGCATAGCGCCGTGTGCCCGGATACACCACCCAAAGTTGGTCCAATTGCAGGTCCTCCAGGGCGATGTGCATGCTGCGGGTGGGGCGGGGTGCGTCCATGCGCTTGAACTCCACGCCAATGCGCTTGCCGTGGTGCAGGAAGAACAGGTCGAGTTCGGAGCCGCTGTGGATGCCATAGAAGTAAGGGTCCACACCGGGGAAGGCACCCAGCACTTGTTCCATGGCAAAGCCTTCCCATGAGGCGCCCATTTTAGGGTGCAGGAGCAGGTCGCGGAGGGAGCCTAAGCGCAGTTGCCAGTGCAAGATGCCGGTATCGCGCAGGTAGAGCTTGGGGCTTTTCACAACGCGCTTGCCCACGTTGGCGTGCCAAGGTTGCAGGCGGCGCACCATGTAGGTCTGCTCAAGGGCATCGAGGTAGCGGTTGGCCGTGCGCGGCGTTACGCCCAGTACGGCGGCTGCTTCCGAGGCGTTCCACACCTGCCCGTGGAAATGGGCCAACAGGGTCCAGAACCGCGACATGGCGGCTGGTGCGAAGCCGAAGCCCAGCAGACCGAGATCGCGTTCAACAAAGGTGCGGGTGAAGTTGCCCCGCCACGCCATGCTGGCCTCGTCGTCGGTGGCGGTGAATGAGCGGGGAAAACCGCCGCGCAACCAGAGCTGATCAGCCTTTTCGCGGCCCACTTCGTTCAGGCTGAAGCCCTGCACATCGATCATCTCCACCCGACCCGCAAGCGACTCATTGCTTTGGCGCGAGAGCTCGGGCGAGGCACTGCCCAACAGGAGGAATTTGGCGGGGTTGTTCGGGCGGTCGGCCAAGACACGCAGTACGGGGAAGATCTGCGGGGCGCGTTGCGCTTCATCGATCACCACCAGGCCCGTGAGGTGCTGCAAGGCCGTGAGTGGCTGCTCCAACAGGAAGGAAACCGCCGGAAGGTCCAGATCGAAGTAGTTGGGTGAGTCGGGTGGCAGGAGTTCCCGAGCCAAGGTGCTCTTGCCCACTTGACGCGGGCCTAAAAGCATGGCTACTGGATTGCGATCCAGTGCCTTATGAATCATATCAAGATAAGAACCCCTGAAAATCATCACACAATAATACTTGAAATTTGATACCGTGAGTATCAATTTTCAAGTAAGAAGGACAAAACGCCGCCGTTTCACCCCACTACTCGCCCGTCGTCCATTTCGATGATGCGGTCGGTGCGCTTGGCGAAATCGGGGTCGTGGGTAACGATGAGCAGGCTTCGCTTGTGCTGGTCGGCGATGCGGCGGAAGATGTCGAAGACGATCTCGGTGTTGTGGCTGTCCAAGTTGNNTGCTGTCCGTCGGGACCGGACCGGCCGTGACCATCCGGCAAGCCGTGGCGGTATATGGCGGAAGCATCAATGATGTGTACCGTTTGGAGACCGGCGCGGGGCCGTTCTTTCTGAAGGTGAACACCGCCGACCAGTTCCCCAGCCTCTTTGTTTCGGAAATGAAAGGCCTGGAGATGTTGCGCCGGGCGGGGCCGCTTCGCGTTCCCCGGGTGTTGGCGCAAGGCGAGCTGGACGGAACCACCTTCCTGCTCATGGAGCACATCGCCCACACGCAGGAAGAGGACCGTGACTTCCAATCCCGGTTCGGCCGTGCCTTGGCCCAGTTGCACCGCCATACCCATGGCACCTTCGGCCTGGACCACGACAACCACATCGGATTGCTGCGGCAAGTGAATACGCCGCACAAGGATTGGGTGGAGTTCCTGGTGCAGTGCCGCTTGGAGCCGATGGTGAAGATGGGCCGGGAAAGCAACCGCATCCACCCGGGGGATGTGATCCGCTTCGAGCGGCTCTATGGAAGATTGTCCGGGCTGATCCCAATGGAAATGCCAGCCTTGTTGCACGGCGACCTGTGGAAGAACAACTACCTCGCCACACCGGACGGGCAGGCGGTGCTGATCGACCCGGCGGTGTACTATGGCCACCGCGAAATGGATTTGGCCATGACGCGGCTCTTTGGCGGTTTCGATCGTGATTTCTACGATGCCTACCATGCGGAAGAGCCGCTTGAACCGGGCTGGGAAGAACGGGTGGACCTGTGCAACCTGTACCCGCTGCTTGTGCACCTCAATCTGTTTGGCGGCACATACGCTGACCGCGTGGGCGCCGTGCTGCGCCGCTTTGTTTAGCGCTACTCCCAAACGGGCCCCTCACGGCTTTCCTGGATCGCGCCACCGGGACTCTTTCGGCCGAAACAATCCAAGTCCAGGTCTCCCATGCCGTCGGGCTTGGCAAAGTCGCCCGTGCTGATGGAAATGGTGCTGTCCGCGTACACTTTGTTCATGTAATAGCCGTAGATCGGCAGGGCCATGTTGGCACCTTGGCCTTGGTCCGTGCGGCTGAAGCGGACGCTTCGGTCCTCGGCGCCGGTCCACACGCCGGTCACCAGGTCGGGTGTGATGCCGATGAACCAGCCGTCGCTGTTGTTCTGTGTGGTCCCGGTCTTGCCAGCCGTGGGGTACTTGATGTTGCCGTACTTGGCGCGGTTGCCCCACCCCATGCGCAGGCGCATGCCGGTGCCCACGGTTTTCCCGGTTGCGGGGTTGTACGCTCCGTCCACCACGCCTTTGAGCAGTTCCAGCATGATGTATGAGGTGCCTGCGTCCATGGCCTCCTCCGTGCGGGGCGTCATGTCCAGCAGGGCGTTGCCGTTCTTGTCCTCGATGCGCGTGATGACCACCGGCTTGATGTACACGCCTTCGTTGGCGAAGGTGGCGAAGGCCGCGGTCATCTCCTCCAGGGTGAGGTCGGCCACGCCCAAGCACAGTGATGGTACCGGGTCCATGGGGCTTTTCACGCCCATGTGCTGCGCCAGGGTGATCACGGCCTGTGGTCCGTACTGCTTCATGATCCATGCGGTGATGGTGTTCATGGAGTTGGCCAAGGCATACTTGAGCGTAACCATGCCCCCGTATTTGTTGTCGCTGTTCTGCGGGCACCATTCGGGCTGGCCTACGGGCATGGTGAAGCAGGTTTTCTGGTTGGGCAGTTCCATGCACGGCTTCATGCCTTCGCGTATGGCGGTGGCGTACACGAACGGCTTGAAGGTGGAGCCCACCTGCCTGCGGGCCTGGGACACGTGGTCGAACTGGAAGTGCTTGTAGTCGATGCCGCCCACCCAGGCTTTCACGAAGCCGGTGTGCGGGTCCATGCTCAACAGGCCGCTTTGCAGGAAGCTTTTGTAGTACCGGATGCTGTCGTTGGGCGACATCAAGGTGTCTATCTCTCCGTGCCAGCTGAAAACGGTCATGCGGGCAGGCGTATCAAATTGTTTCCGGATGCCCTGTTCATCCAGTACCGGCCACCACGTGTCACACCCGCCCTTTTCCGGATCGCAGTGGAACATCATCCTGCCTTCGTGCTTTTCCTTCACGATGTAGGCTGCCGGCCTTTGGCAGTTGGGGCAGAGCTTTCCGGTGAGCGTTTTGTAGCGGTCGCTGCGTTTGTGGGCCACTTCCATGATGCCCTGCACCTCATCGGCACTGACGCGGAAGTCGAAGGGCCGGTTCTTTTTCTTGGCCAGGTCCTTGAAGAATTCCGGTTGCAGCTCGGTTGCCAAATGCTCACGCATGGCCCATTCGGCGTAGCGCTGCATGCGGCGGTCCACCGTGGTGTACACCTTCAACCCGTCTGTGTAGACATCGTACGGCGTGCCGTCCGGCTTGGCGATCTTGAGCTTTCCCGTGGCCGTGTCCTTTTCGTTGAACAGGCGTTGGAGTTCCCCCCTCAGGATCTCGCGCAGGTAGGGTGCGGGACCTTCGGTATGGTCCACGCGCTGGAAATCCAGGCCGAGGGGCAGCACCTTCAACGAGTCGTATTCCTGGCGGGTGATGTCCCCCTGCTTGACCATCTGGCTGAGCACCACCATGCGGCGCTTTTGGGTGGCCTCGGGCCGCCGCAAGGGGTTGAAGAGGGCGGGATTCTTGCACATGCCCACCAACATGGCGGCCTGTTCCACCCGGAGTGAATCCGGGGTGGTGTTGAAATAAACCCTGGCCGCCGAATTGATGCCCACGGCCTGGTTGATCCAGTCGAAGCGGTTGAGGTACATGGCGATGATCTCCTCCTTGGTGTACTCGCGTTCCAACCTGGCGGAGATGATCCACTCCTGGAATTTCTGGAACACACGGCTGAAGAAGTTGGGGCTGGCCTCATGGAAGAGCATCTTGGCCAACTGTTGGGTGATGGTGCTGGCCCCTCCACGCTTGCCCAAGAACACGGCGGCCCGGGCGGTGCCGCGAAGGTCCACGCCGCTGTGGGTGAAGAAACGTTCGTCCTCGGTGGCCACCAGCGCCTCCACCACATGCGGGCTGATACGGGTATAATCCACCGGGATGCGGTTCTCCCGGTAATACTGCCCCATGAGCGACCCATCGCTGAAGAGCACGGCGGTGGCCAGGTCGCTGCGCGGGTTCTGCAGTTCGCCGGTGCCCGGCAGGCTTTTGCTGGATGCGGCCAGCAGCAGCATGGCCAACAGGCCCAGCACCGGACCGAGCGTCACCGCCCACCACAACACGGCCCATCGTGCGGTTCCGCCTTTCTTGTTGCCTTGCCTTGACATGGTGATCGGCTTACCTGCGCGCAGGGGCTTCCTCCACGCTGATTCCCACGTCGATCACGCCCGGCAGCTCCCCGGTGCGCATGGCCTGCTCCAAGGTGAACACATAACGCCCGCTTCGGGGAAATTGGTTGTTCATGCGGTACAGCACGTGTGCTTTGACGCGGTCGCTGAAGATGAACCCGGTGCCCTTGCCGTACCAGCGGCCGGAGGGGTCTGCCAAGGTGCATTCCACCGTATCGGTGTGCTGTTGTCCGTCCGGCCCTGCCATGGTGGTGAAAAGGTAGAGGTTGCTGAACGGGTAATCACCCGTGTGGCGTATGTCGATGTACACGTCGCGTTGTGCCAAGGTATCCGTGATGTCGAAGGCGAATTGCGGTTTCCAGGACCGGTTCCAGCTTCCGCCGGGCACTTCCGCATCCTCCTGGAAAACGACATGGGTGGAGCAGCCTCCCAGGATCAGGCACGCCAGCAAGGGGATGGGCACGGAGTGCTTCACGGGTTGTCCGGTTTTTTTCCGTTCGCGGGCGGAGGGGTTCCCGGGGCGGGCCCTTTGCGCCGCCGCCCGCGCCCGTCGCGGTTGCGTTGGTGCCCTCCGGAATGTTTCTTCGCCCCGGCATCCTTATGGCCCGCCTCGGCATGGGGGCGCTTGCCGGGGCCGTCCGCTTGCGGCTTGTTATGCGGCGGCCCGCCAGCCATCTTCTTTTTCTTCTTGTCCCGGTTGCGCCGTTTCCCGTCCTTGATCTTCTTGTCGAAGCGGGAGAGGTCGTCCCCGCCATCAATGACGTTCCCATAGTCGTTGGCGCCGGCCGCTTCCTCCGTTCGCTCCGCTGCCTGCATCTCCGCCATGTGCAGGTCCACCTCGGGTTCGATGCCCTGCTTGTTCCGGGCCAGGATGTCGCGCACGGTGTCCACGGTGAGCGCGGCCATGGCGGTCGGTTCGCCGGGTTTCTTGAACAGGTACCACATGTATTCCTTGAAGATGTCGGTCTTCATGTGGGTGCCGGTGCCCTGCTTGGTTTTCAGCTTGGCATTGGGCGACGGGTAGCTTTTGATGGCCTCCACGTACATGTCCAGCTCGAAGTTGAGGCAGCACTTCAACTTGCCGCACAGCCCGGTGAGCTTTTGCGGATTGAGGGCCAATTGCTGGTAGCGCGCGGCGCTGGTGGACACGCTGCGCAGGTCGGTGAGCCAGGTGCTGGAGCAAAGTTCACGCCCACTGGGCCCAAGTCCGCCCAAGCGTGCCGCTTCCTGCCTGGCCCCGAGTTGCTTCATGTCGATGCGCACATGGAACCGGTCGGAAAGCCCGCGCACCACGTTCCTGAAGTCCACGCGCTCCTCGGCGGTGTAATAGACGGTGGCGCGGGTGCCGTCGCCTTGGAATTCGGTATCGCTCACTTTGATGTCCAGCTTGGCCTCCCGGCATAAGCGGTGCGCCTCGGCCTTCACTTCGTCCTCGTGCTTGCGCGCGGCGTGCCAACGGTCCAGGTCGGCCTGCGTGGACCGTCGCACGACCTTGCGCAGTTCGTAGGTGTCGGTGCCGGCGCCCTTCCGTTTCATCTGTGCGCGTACCAGCTCGCCGGCCAAGCACACCACGCCCACGTCATATCCGCTGGAGGCTTCCACGGTTACCGCATCACCCACGGCCAATGGCAGTGCGTTCGCATTGCGGAAGAAATCCCTGCGGGTGTTCTTGAAGCGCACCTCCACCGCATCGAATCCGGGCACTCCCCCGGGCAGCGGCACGCCGGCCAACCAGTCGCGCACCTGGCGTTTGTCACCACCACAAGCCCCGCCGCAGCCGCCGGTTTTCCCTTGGGCGCCCTTTGCACATCCTTCACATCCCATCGGCGCGAAGATACAGGGAGCAATAAGAGGTTGAGGGGACCGGAACGGGCATGGGCCGCATGATGGTGCCGGATCATCGGGCCTGCACCGCCTTGGGGCGAAGCAGTTGGCCCAAGGTGCCGCTGAGGTCGATAAACAGGATCTTGCTGTTGGCATTGCGGCCGAGATGGCCATGGGCGGCCTCCAGCTCCGTGCGGATCCCCGCAAGGTTCTCCGCGCCCAGCAACGCACTGAACTTGCGGACAAAATCCAGCTCTTCCCCGGAAACGGTGACCAATTGCGGCAGGTCCTGCCATTGAAGCATGCACTGGCGCATCATGAAAAGGGCATACTCCATCACGCCCTTCTGCTCCTCGCGCCCCATCTTGGCAAATTCGTCGGTGTGCAAGGCCACCTCCTCCATCTTGCCGGCAAAGCAGGCCCTGAGCCAGTCCCGGAAAAAGTGGAAGGTCTTTTCCGGGCGCCCTTCGGCCATGGCCTGGGCCGCCAGCAGGTCGCCTTCGCTGCGCGCCGCAATGGCACGGGCCTCCCCGGCGGCCATCTCCGGGTGCCGGAGTTGCACGGCAGCGGCCACTTCACCGGGGTCGGGCGCGGCCACCTTCACCAACTGGGTGCGGCTGAGGATGGTGGGCAGGATGCGGTCGTTGGCGTGGCCCGCCAGCAGAAAGGCTGTTCCCGGCTCGGGCTCCTCCAGCACTTTCAAGATCTTGTTGGCCATGGCCGGGTCCATCATTTCCGGCAGCCAGATGAGCATCACCTTCCATCCGCCGCTGAACGACTTCAGGCTGAGCTTGCGCACCACTTCGGCGGCGATGTCCACGCCCATGCGCAGCTGCTTGTTGTCACCCTTGAGGCATTCGCGCCAACGTTCCGCGTCCAAGTAGGGTTCCCCCAAGACCACTTCGCGCCAATCGGCCAAGAAGGGTTCGCAGGTTTTCACCTCCTTGGAAAGGAAGATGGGGAAGGCCATGTTGAGGTCCGGATGGGCCAATTTGGCCATCATCTTGCAGGCATTGCATTCGCCGCAACTGTCGCCCTCGCCCCGCTGCCCGCAGAACAGGTAGGTGGCATAGGCCAGTGCCAAAGGCAGCACCCCGCTGCCGCGCGGCCCGAGAAAAAACTGCGCATGCGGCACACGGCCCTCGCGGATGTTGCCGATCAGGCGCGCCTTCAGCGCGGCATGGCCGATGATCTGGTTGAATTGCACGGTACAAGTTTACGGCAGCACACCCCGGATGCATGACGGGGTCCGCGGCATGTGCGGCAAGGCGGCCGATGGCCCCGTTCAGGGTACTTTCGCGGCATGCGAACCATGGATAATTTCGACTTCAAGGGCCACAAAGCGCTTGTGCGCGTGGACCTGAACGTTCCACTTGACGGGGAGGCCGTTACGGACGACACCCGTGCACGGGCCATTGTGCCCACCGTGCAAAAGATCCTGGCCGATGGGGGAAGCGCCATTTTGATGAGCCACTTGGGGCGGCCCAAGGGCAAGGTGAACCCGGCCATGAGCTTGCGGCCCGTGGCCAGGCACTTGGAAGGGCTGCTCAACAAACCCGTGCAGTTCGTTGCGGACTGCATTGGTGAAAAGGCGCGCACCGCGGCGGCCAACCTGAAGCCGGGCGAGGTACTGTTGTTGGAGAACCTGCGCTTCCACCCCGAGGAGGAGCAAGGTGATGAGGCGTTCAGCAAGGCGCTTGCGGCATTGGGCGACGTGTACGTGAACGATGCGTTCGGCACCGCGCACCGGGCCCATGCCAGCACCACCATCGTGGCCAAGCACTTCCCCGGCGCCAAGTTGTTCGGCTACTTGGTGGCCAGCGAACTGGACAGCTTGGGCAAGGTGCTCACCAAGCCTGAACGCCCGTTGTGCGCAGTGGTGGGCGGTGCCAAGGTGAGCAGCAAGATCGAGGTGCTGCGCAACCTGATCGGCAAATGTGATGAGGTGGTGATCGGCGGGGGCATGGCCTTCACCTTCATCAAGGCACGCGGGGGCCAGGTGGGGAACTCGCTGGTGGAGGATGACCACCTGGAAACCGCCAAGGCGATCCTGGCCGCAGCGGAGAACAAGGGTGCCCGCCTCCACCTGCCGGTGGACACCGTGGTGGCCGATGCCTTCTCGGACAGCGCGAATACGGACATTTGCCCCGCGGAGGCCATTCCGGCGGGGTGGATGGGCTTGGACATCGGACCGGCCTCCATCAAGGAATTCAGCGACGTGATCAAGCGGTGCAAAACCATCCTGTGGAACGGGCCGATGGGGGTGTTTGAAATGCCGAGCTTCCGCAACGGCAGCTTGGCCATTGCGGAAGCCATCGCCGATGCCAGCACCCAGGGCGCTTACTCGTTGGTGGGCGGGGGCGATAGCGTGGCGGCGGTGAACCAGTTCGGTTTGGCCGACAAGATCAGCTACGTGAGCACCGGTGGAGGTGCCATGCTGGAATACCTCGAGGGACGCATCCTGCCGGGCATCGCCGCCGTGGAAAACGGCTGAGGCCAAGTTGGTGCAGGCACGCCTGCATAGTGCCTGTCGTGCGTACCGGAACCACCCGGGGGCACGGCTATCTTTGCCGCACGAACAAACCCGACCATGCACTTCGCCAGCAACCTCTTCTCGATCGCCCTCGCCTTGGCAACCAGCACCTCCCTCATTGCCCAAAACGCACTGAAGGACGGCACCTCGCTCTCTTGGGACAAGGAGATCGCCGTGGCCCAAGGGCAATTGAAGACCGATAGCCTGTCGCTTTCCTCGTTGTCGGTGCCGGTGTATGAGGCCAAGGCGGGGCAGGTGTGGACCCTGTTGAAGGCTGCACTTCCCGGGGCGGACTTCAAGAAGCAGGGGTCGGTGATGAAGGCGGCCAACGTGGCGTTCAGCCCGGCCATGGGCAGCACGGTGGACGTGCTGGGCACCGTGGTGGAAAACAAAAAGCCGGTGTTCAGCACGCTGAGCCTTGCCTTTTTGCAGCCCGGCACCAATGTGCCGGTGGAGCCTGCGGCGCTGGAGCCTGCGATGCGCGAATTGGGCGTGAAGCTGAACAAGGCGGTGGTGCAGGGGCAATTGGATGAGTGGGCCAAAAAGTTGGGCAAGGCCGACAGCAAGACCGAGAGCGCGGCCAAAAGCCAGGACAAGGCCCAAGGCCGCCTGAACAAGGCACAGGCCATGTTGGAGAAGATCACCAAGGAAAAGAGCAAGCTGCAGAACGAGCACGCGGTGATGCAGAAGGAGATCGACCTGTACAACCAGAAGTGGACCCTGAGCCAGAACCCGAAGGATTTCAAGAAACTGACCAAGTCGCGGGCGAAGATCACCAAGAACGAAGGGCGCATGGCCAAGGCGATGGATGCCGAGGCCAAGGCGCAGCGCGAACTGTCCAAGAGCAGTTCCGCCCTGCCCGATGCGCAAAAGGCCAAGGACCAAAAGGCCTCGGCACAGGCCGAAGTGCAGCGCACCGTGGATGCACTGCAGCGCAAGCTGGACAGCATCCGCTGAGATGCTGCAGGGCACTTGCCGCCCATTTTGCAACTATGCACCAAGACCAGAAAAATGGCGACATTCGAACTGTACAAAGACAAAGCTGGTGAATTCCGGTTCCGCCTGAAGGCCGGCAACGGCGAGGTTATTCTGGCCAGCGAAGGCTACAGGGCCAAGGATTCGGCGCTCAACGGCGTGGAGAGCGTGAAAAAGAACGCGGCGGACGATGCACGCTACGAATGCAAGACCACGGCCGCCGGTTCCTCCTTCAACCTGTTGGCGGCCAATGGCCAGGTGATCGGTTCCAGCCAGGTGTACGCCACGGAGCAATCGCGAGACGCGGGCATTGACAGCGTGAAGCGCAATGCGCCCGGCGCGGACGTGAAGGAAGTGGCGGCATAAGCCGTTGCGGGCAGGCCCCTGGCGCGGGAACGCGGATCATTGGGCCGCATCGGCCAACCGGCCCTTCCTGCGCAGTTTCCGCAACGTGGCGGCCTTGGCCTCCAGCGTGGCACCGCCGTGCAGGATGAGCCGCGAGCCCGCCTGCACATCCAGCCTGGCCTTGCGGTGCAGCACCAACTGCGAGCCTGGCCACAAGTGCACTTCCGAGTTGTTGAGCACTTGCAACTTGGCCTTGCGCTCCAGCACCACCCGTGCCCCGGGCGCTACGCTGAACCGCGTGGGCGGGCTGAACCAGGCCTTGCGCCCATTCCCTTCCATAGCCTCCATGCGGGTGGGCGTTCCCGAACGGTCGATTTTCAAGGTACGGCCTTCGGCCAAGGTGAGCGCCGTGCCGTTGTACCCGTTCAACGGTGGCAGTACGATGCTGTCCGCGCACCAGCGCACATCGTCCACTAGGCGGGTGTCACCGGCGCGTACCTGCAGCACGATGGCACCGTCCGCCCGTTGCTCCAGCAGTTCCACGCTGATGCCGTTGAGGTACACGGTGCGGTTGTCCGGCTTGCGGGCCTTGTTCACCTCCCGGGCCATGTTCGCCGCCAGGGTGAGCATGTTGGCACTGGACGGGTTGGTGCCCATGGCGATGCGGTGGTTGCCCGTTGGCGTGAACACGTGCCGGGTGCTGCCCATGTAGCCGGCATCATCCACTTGCCGGCCGTTCCAAATGCCGATGCGCGGCACGATGGCTTCCTTGCGGGTGAGCAGGCCATCACCATCGCGGTCGAAGAGCGGGAACTCCTGTTCTTGCACGCCGGTGAGCGGGTTGGCCCATGCATCCTTGGCCAAATAAGGCATGGTGGGGCTGGGCCAAAGGCACCGGAACGTGGTGGTATCCCCGCGCAGGCGCCAATCGAAGTTGCCGTTGGCCAGCACAGGCCTGAGGTAATCGGCATGCCCGCCGAAGATGTTGTTTCCCTCCTTCAGGTCCTTGTCCACCTGCATCTGCACGTAGATGCCCGGTACGGCAGGCTTCACGCAATCCATGTACTGGTACTGGAACTGGTCGGTGGGGCAGCCGTTGCCCGCCGTGGTCTGGTGGTTCTCCAGCCATAGCCACTGGGGATATTCATCATCGGGCAGAAAGGGCATCCGAATGCGCAAGGCGTCCCCGGTGGTGATGAAATCGCGCAGCACATAGGTCCCGGTATCGCCTTGCAGGGGTTGGATGTTGCCGTTCACCACCGCATCGGAGGGCCCCCGTGCCTGAATGGCGAACAGCGCCCCTTCCGGCCGCCAACCCAAGCGGTCGCGGTCCCATCCGCTACAGGTGAGCAACGAACTGTTGGCCGCGCCCATCAGGCTCCATCCGCCCTGCACAGGCATGAAATAGCCGGTGAAGGCCGGTGCATTGCCTCCCCCGCTGTGGAAGTTGTTGCCCCCCAGCAGCAGGTGGTTGAACTCGTGCTTGAGGATGCCGAACGGCAGCCCGTTCATGGCGCCGAAGCGGCTTTGCGTGTCGCTTGGGTGGCCGAAGAGCAGGCCTGCGCTGCCGGCGTCGGTGCTGCCTTGGCCGTGGGTAAGCACACTGCTGTTGCGCCAGATCACCATCACATGGTCATAGCTGTGCGGGTCGTCGGGCTTGTTCACCTTGGGCATGCCGGGCTGGCCCCCGTCGGTCCACAGGTCGAAGTCGGAAATGGAGAGCTTATGCGCTGTTTCCAGCTTCCCGGCCTTGTTGGCCTCCTCCCAGGCCATGGCGCTCCAATCGCGCAAATTGCGCTGTTCGCTTTCGCGAACGGTCACCACCCGGTTGACGTAATCGCCCAGCACGGTGAACCTGCCTATGCTCATGTCGTGGTAATAGCGGCTGACCTTCGCCACGGGCGGGTCAAGCGGGAAGGCGTCGAACAGATCGTCCTTCCATGTGGGAAGTTGCCCTTTGGCCCAGTGGTCCGACCCTTCGGGCTGCAGGTCATTGCCGGGGTGCAGGTCGTAATCCATTTCGGCAAAAAGCACCAGGATGCGGATGGTGCCGTGCGGACTGAGGTACCAGCCGTTGGCGCTGTTGGGCACCCCGGCACCGGCCGCTGCCTTCCCGCTTTGCGCAGTGCAATGCGGCATGGCGCTGGCCAGTATGGCTACCCAAAGGAAAAGTGTGCGCATCCAGACCGAAGGTATTCCAAGTTGTGGCCGCACGGTACCGGCTGTTCCCACCTGGCAAGGTACGTGGTGGGGCCCGCATCGGACCGGGCCCGGTTGCCGTGGCGCGATCACTTGCGGCCGTGCGGCTACTTCCAGTAGTTGTTCGCCGCCGCCACGGTTTGAAAGTTGACGGCGATCACCTGCGAGGCCGCCGTCAGGCTGTCGGCATTGTTGGCATACGCATCACGGAGGCGGTCGCGCACCTCGGCGGACGGCTGGGTGTACTTCACCCCCATGCGCGCCATCTTGATCGCCAGTTCAAATCCTTCTTGCGGGGTCTTCGTGATCAGGGAGGTCAACCAGATATCGGCCATGGCTTGGATGGATGTTTATTGGGCCACGAACTTACCTCTCCTTGCGGAAACACCCGATCCGTGTGCTTCCCCGCGCGCCCTTTCCCCCGGCACCCGCACTTCGGCCGTGGCCGAAAGACCCGTGGAAGCAAGGGGTGGCTTTGGGAAACTATCTTCGGCCTCCCCGAACGAACATTTTATTCCCGTTTTTGCCGATCATGCTGCAATTAGCCAAGGCCAACCGCATCTCCGCCGCCAAGGACCTGATGGTGGTTCTGAACAATACCGCCAGCCTGCGGGACCTGGACCTGGAGCGCAACGACCGGCAGTACCTGCTGGAGCAACTGAAGGCCGGGCAGTCCGTGGCGACGTGCGACATCAGCGGCCGCTTGGTGATGGTGCACCAAGTGGCCAAGGGCGACACCTCCCGGCAACTGGAGGCCGCCCGGCGGGCAGGCAATGAAATGGCCCTGAAGCTTGTTGCCGCGAAGCGGGAGGAAGCCCAAGTGGCCAGCTTGCAGGATGACCCGGCGGCCACCTTGGCCTTAGTGGAAGGGGCCGTGCTGGGAGCCTACAGCTTCACGCGCTACAAAACCATCGATTTGCCGCGCCCGCTGCAAAAGCTCACCCTGATCGCCCCTGAGGTGAAGCCGGCCCGGTTGGAGGAACTGCATGAGCTGTGCCGGTGCGTATGCACCTCCCGCGACCTGGTGAATGCGCCGGCCAGCCACTTGAGCGCGGTACAATTGGGCCAAGCCGCGCAGCAATTGGGCAAGTCCTCGGGCTTCAGTGTGAAGGTGCTGAACAAAAAGCAGATCGAGGCCGAGCGCATGGGCGGCCTGCTGGCGGTGAACCAGGGCAGCATGGACCCTCCGGCGTTCATCATCATGGAATGGAAGCCCAAGGGCGCGGTGAACAACAAGCCCGTGGTGCTGGTGGGCAAAGGCGTGGTGTACGACACGGGCGGCCTCAGCCTGAAGCCCACGCCCAACAGCATGGACGCCATGAAATGCGACATGGCGGGTGCGGCCGCCGTGATCGGAGCCATTTCCGCAGCAGCCCTGCGACAACTCCCCGTGCACGTGGTGGCCCTGGTGCCCACTACGGACAACCGGCCAGGCGGCAGGGCCTTTGCACCCGGCGACGTGTTGCGCATGCACAACGGCCTGAGCGTGGAAAACCTCAATTCCGACGCGGAAGGCCGCCTGATCCTGGCTGATGCCCTCAGCTATGGCGAGCGCTACGATGCCGAAACCATCTTCACGCTGGCCACCCTTACCGGGGCCGCCTCGCGGGCCATCGGCACGCAGGGCTCCGTGGTGATGGGCACCGCGCCAGAGGAACACTTCAGCCGCCTGCAACAGGCTGCGGAGCAGACGTTCGAGCGCTTGGCCCGGATGCCCTTCTGGGAGGAATACGGTGATGAGCTCAAAAGCGACATTGCCGACTTGAAGAACATCGGCGGGGCCTTGGCCGGGCAGATCACCGCCGGCAAATTCCTGGCCCGGTTCACTACCAAACCGTTCATCCACATCGACATCGCGGGCACCGCCTTCTTGGACAAGCGCGACCACTACCGCCCCAAGGGCGGCACCGGGGTGGGGGTGCGCCTCTTGTTCGATTACCTCAAACGCCGCGCTGCGGCCAAGTGAAGCAAGAAGACCATGAGTGAAGGACCTGTGCGCATCGGCATCAGTTGCGGCGACCTCAACGGCATTGGCCTGGAGGTGGTGCTGAAAACCTTCGAGGACCCGCGGATGGTGCAGGACCTCGTTCCCGTGCTGTACTGCGGCGCCAAGGCCGTTAGCCATGCCCGCAAGGCCATCGGCGGCGCCGAACAGATGCCGATCAACGGCATTGCCAGTGCCCAGGAAGCCATTCCCAAGAAGCTGAACGTGGTGCACGTCTGGGACGAAGATGCCCCCATGGAGCCGGGCAAGCCTTCGTCGGAATCAGCGCGGTTTGCCATGCTCAGCTTGGAAGCCGCCGCCCAGGACCTGGCAGCCGGCAAGGTGGATGTGCTGGTCACCGCGCCCATTGACAAGCACACCATGCAACAGGCGGGCTTCGCTTTTGCGGGCCACACTGAATTCCTGGCCCACATGGCCGGTGGCGATGCCGAAGTGCTGATGCTCTTGGTGAGCGAGAACCTGCGGGTGGGCACTGTGACGGGCCACATCCCGCTGAAGGAAGTACCCGGGGCCATCACCACCGAACGCATCGTGGCCAAGGCCCGCATCCTGGCGCAAAGCCTCTCCCGTGATTTCGGCATCGACGGCCCCAAACTGGCCATCCTGGGGCTCAATCCCCACGCGGGGGACGGGGGCACCTTGGGTGCCGAGGACCGCGAACGCATCCTGCCCGCCGTGCGCAAGCTCAACGAGGAGGGCATCACGGCCCTGGGTCCCTACCCGGCTGATGGTTTTTTCGGCAGCAACGCCTATACCCATTTTGACGGGGTGCTGGCCATGTACCACGACCAGGGCCTGGCCCCCTTCAAGGCGCTGAGCTTCGGCAGCGGGGTGAACTACACCGCCGGGCTGCCCGTGGTCCGCACCAGCCCCGACCACGGAACCGCCTACGACATCGCCGGCAAGGGCATTGCCGACGAGGGCTCCTTCCGCCATGCCGTATGGCTGGCCTGCGACATTTTTCGGCACCGGCAGGCGTGGAAGGAGATGACGGCCAACCCCCTGCAGGCCCAGCCACGAAAAAAGAAGGAAAGGGAAGGATAGGCGGGGGAAGGGCTTAGGAACAAAGGCCACCAACCAGGCCTGTGGGCACATTTGACCTGGGAAGGTGCCGCTGTATTACATTTGCCGGTCCATTTTTCCGGGAAGTCTGCATTTCCCCCCATGCAAGCCCTGCCAGAACATACCATTGTCTTCACCAGCCTGAAGGATGGCTCGCACCAGTTTCATTACCGGCTGGGGCCCGACTTTTTCCTGGCCTGTGGCGATGAAGACCTGCTGGGAGGCGAGGCCGGGGTGGACGTGGACCTGGAAAAGGCCAACCACCTGTTGGTGGCCCGCATCCATGTGCAGGGCTTGGCACGCATGCTTTGCGACCATTGCAATGCACCGATGGACCAGCCGGTGGAAGGGGAGCAAAGGCAGATCTTCAAGCTTACCGGTGCGGAGGAAACCGATGAGGATGAACTGGTGAGCCTGGATTCCGGCGCCCATGAGATCAACCTGACTCACTACATTTATGAATGCCTCCGGCTGCACCTGCCCATCCGGCACGTGCACCCCCCCGGGCAATGCGATCCGGAGGTGACCAAGGTGCTGGACAAAGCCTTGGTGAACCACGAGCCCGACCCGCGTTGGGCCAAATTGAACCAATTGAAGAACAAAGGCGCCTAAGCCGCGCCATTCACTCCAGAGACGATGCCAAATCCAAAACGCCGATTTTCGAAGACCCGCACCGCCAAGCGCCGCACCCACCAAGGTGCCGAGGCACCGACCTTGAGCACGTGCAGCACCACCGGTGAGATCCACCTCAGGCACCGCGCCTACAAGGTGGGCGACGACCTGATGTACCGCGGCAAGGTGGTGAGCACCAAGTCTTCCGAAGCGTAATCCCCGCCGTGAGCTCCGCGCAACCCGGCATGCGGATCGGCTTGGACATCATGGGCAGCGACCACGGCCCATCGGTGCCCGTGCGCGCGTCCATCCAAGCGGCCAAGGAGCTGCCGGGCGAGGTGCGCCTGGTATTGATCGGCAACGAGCAGGCCATCCGCGAATGCCTGCAGGCCGAACAGGCGGATGCCAGTGCCTTTGACATCGTGCCGAGCCGGGACGACATCACCATGGGCGACCATGCCAGCAAGGCCCTGATCAGCAAACCCGAAAGCAGCATCGCCATGGGTTTCCGCATGTTGAAGGGCGGCCAGCTGGACGCCTTCGCCAGCACCGGCAACACAGGGGCCATGCTGGCGGGCAGCGTGGTGGTGATGAAGCCCATGCCCGGCGTGCACCGGCCCTGCATCACCAGCGTCCTGCCCAGGGCCGATGGCAGTTTCGGGCTGATGGTGGACGTGGGCGCCAACGCGGACTGCAAGCCCGAAACCCTCTTCCAGTTCGGGCTGCTGGGCTCCCTATACGCCAAGCATGTGTACCGGATCGATGCGCCCAAAGTGGCGCTATTGAGCATCGGCGAAGAAGAGAAGAAGGGCAATGCCCTCACCCTGGCCGCCCACGCCCTGATGAAGGGCACCGACCGCTTCAACTTCGTGGGCAACGTGGAAGGACGGGACCTGTTCCTGAACAAGGCGGACGTGGTGGTGTGCGACGGCTTCACCGGCAACGTGGTGCTGAAGGCCTTGGAAGCCTTCCACGACCTGGTGAAAACGCGCGGGGGCAACGATCCCTTTCTGGAACGCTTCGACTACCAGAACTATGGTGGCACCCCCGTGCTGGGCGTGGACGGTACGGTGATGATCGGCCATGGCATCAGTGATGCAGGCACGGTGAAGAACATGCTGTTGCTGACCCGCCAGGTGGTGGAAAGCAGGCTGCATGAACGTATCCATGAAGCGTTCCAATAGCCACCTTGCGCCTTGGTCAAGAAGCCGCCCGGCCACCAACCAGCCATGAAAACCACCGCCGCCATCACCGCCGTCCACGGGTACGTGCCCGAGTTCGTTCTGTCCAACGCCATTTTGGAAACCATGGTGGACACCAACGATGCGTGGATCACCGAGCGCACCGGCATCAAGGAGCGGCGCATCCTGAAAGGCAAGGACCAAGGGGTGAGCGTGATGGCCGTGGAGGCCGTGAAGGGCTTGTGCGCCAAGCGGGGCATCGACCCCATGGAGATCGACCTGCTGATCTGCTGCACAGTGACCCCGGACATGCAGTTTCCGGCCACGGCCAACGTGATCTGCGACAAGGTGGGCGCCAAAAACGCCTGGGGCTTCGACCTCAACGCCGCGTGCAGCGGTTTCCTGTACGGACTTACCACCGGCGCCCAGTTCATTGAAACAGGCAAGCACAAGAAGGTGGTGGTGGTGGGCGCGGACAAGATGTCCAGCATCATCGACTACACCGACCGGGCCACCTGCATCATTTTCGGTGACGGTGGCGGCGCGGTGCTGCTGGAGCCCAACAATGAGGGCTTGGGCGTGGTGGACAGCATCCTGCGCGCCGATGGCAACGGCTGCCAGTACCTGCACCAGAAGGCGGGCGGCTCCATGCGGCCGGCCACCCGCCAGACCGTGGAGGCCAAGGAGCACTTCGTGTACCAGGAAGGCAAGGCCGTGTTCAAGTTCGCCGTCACCAACATGGCCGACGTGAGCGCCGAGATCATGGAGCGCAACGGACTGGCTGCGGAGGATGTGGCCTGGTTAGTGCCGCACCAGGCCAACAAGCGTATCATCGATGCCACGGCCCACCGCATGGGCCTTGACGAGAGCAAGGTGATGCTGAACATCCACAAGTACGGCAACACCACCTCGGGCACCATCCCGCTGTGCCTGATGGAATGGGAAAGCCGACTGAAGAAGGGGGACAACCTCATTCTTTCCGCCTTCGGGGGAGGCTTCACCTGGGGCGCTATCTTCGTCAAGTGGGCGTACGGCTCCTGAGCCGCCGCCTGTTCTATCTTGGCCGCCATGGCCCGACCGAATTATTCCATGGAACCCATGAACATCACACAGATCCAGGACCTGATCAAATTCGTCGCCAAGAGCGGCGTAAGCGAGGTGGAGATCGAGCAGAAAGACTTCAAGCTCACCATCAAGGCAGCTCACAAAGAGGCCCCCGTGCAGGTGATCGCACAGCCCCAGTACGCCCCCCTGCCCATGCCTGCGGCACCCGCCGCCCCGGCTCCGGCCGCCGCTGCGCCAGCGCCAGCGGCCTCCGCCCCGGCACCGGCTCCGGCCGCGGAAAGCAAGTACGTGACCATCAAATCCCCAATGATCGGCACCTTCTACCGGGCAGCCGGGCCGGGCAAGCCCATCTTCGCCAACGTGGGTGACGTGATCAAACCGGGCAAGACCATCTGCATCATCGAGGCCATGAAGCTCTTCAACGAGATCGAGAGCGAGGTGAGCGGGAAGATCGTGAAGGTGCTGGTGGACGATGCCAAGCCCGTGGAATACGACCAGCCGTTGTTCCTGGTGGACCCAGCCTAATTGCATTCCACCGCAAGACGCCAAGTACGCCAAGCAGCTCGTTCAGGCTTTGCGCCCTTGGCGTCTTTGCGGTAAATCACTGAGCGAGCATGTTCAAGAAGATCCTCATAGCAAACCGCGGCGAGATCGCCCTTCGCGTGATCCGCACCGCCCGGGAAATGGGCATCAAGACGGTGGCCGTGTACAGCACCGCCGACCGCGAGAGCCTGCCGGTGCGCTTTGCCGACGAGGCCGTTTGCATCGGGCCACCGCCCAGCAAGGACAGTTACCTCAACATCAGCCGCATCATCGCGGCGGCGGAGATCACCAACGCCGACGCCATTCACCCGGGCTACGGATTCCTGAGCGAGAACGCCAAGTTCAGCCGCATCTGCCAGGAGCACGGCATCAAGTTCATCGGGGCCCTGCCCGAGCAGATCGAGGCCATGGGCGACAAGGCCAGTGCCAAGAAGACGATGATCGCCGCCGGCGTGCCCTGCGTGCCCGGCACCGAGGGCCTGGTGGAGGACAATGCCCTGGCCAAGGCCGAGGCCAAGCGCATCGGCTACCCGGTGATCCTGAAGGCCACTGCGGGCGGCGGCGGCAAGGGCATGCGCTTGGTGTGGAAGGAGGAGGAGTTCGACCATGCCTTCGAGACCGCCAGCCAGGAAGCGGGTGCCGCCTTCGGCAATCCGGGCATGTACATGGAGAAGTACATCCAGGAGCCGCGCCACATCGAGATCCAGATCGCCGGCGACCAGTACGGCACGTTCTGCCACATGAGCGAGCGCGACTGCAGCATCCAGCGCCGCCACCAGAAGCTGCTGGAGGAAACGCCCAGCCCCTTCATGACCAAAGCGCTGCGCAAGAAAATGGGCGAGGCCGCCATCAAGGCCGCCGCCAGCGTGAACTACGAAGGCGTGGGCACCGTGGAGTTCCTGGTGGACAAGGACCGCAACTTCTACTTCATGGAGATGAACACGCGCATCCAAGTGGAACACACCATCACCGAGGAGGTGATCGACTTCGACCTGGTGCGCGAGCAGATCAAGATCGCCGCCGGCATCCCCATCAGCGGGTTGAACTACGAGCCGACGCGGCACAGCATCCAGTGCCGCATCAACGCGGAGGACCCCTTCAACGACTTCAGGCCCAACCCCGGCAAGATCACCAGCTACCACAGCCCCGGGGGCCACGGCGTGCGCATCGACACGCACGCCTACGCCGGCTACACCATTCCACCCAACTACGACAGCATGATCGGCAAGCTGATCGTAAGCGCACAAACCCGCGAGGAGGCCTTGGCCAAAATGGAGCGCGCGTTGAGCGAATATGTGATCGAGGGCGTGCACACCACCATTCCCCTGCACTTGCAATTGATGCAGAACGAGCAGTTCCGATCGGGCAAATTCACCACGAAGTTCATGGAGACCTTCGAGATGAAAAAGCCCTGACCTGCCCGATGGGCCCGGGAAATTGCGGAACAAGGGGTTTACGGTTACGTTGCTGAACAGATGCGCTGGTATTGGAAATTGCTATTGTGCGTAGTGGCTGTGCTGGCCGCTGCGGCATGGGTGCGCTACGGCTGGGTGTTCGGCGAAGGAGCCAAGGCAGGTCAGTTGAACTACGTGGTGCGCAAGGGGTACGTGTTCAAGACGTACGAAGGCAAGCTGATCCAAACCGGGTTGCGAGCACAGGGCGCTTCATTGAGCTCATACGAGTTTGAATTCTCCGTGGCCGACGAACGCATCGCCAACGAGCTGATGGCCCGCAGCGGGGACCAGTTCACCCTGCACTACAAGGAATACCTCGGCGCCCTGCCCTGGCGGGGCCATTCCAAGTACGTGGTGGACAGCATCATCTCCGCCGAGGACGTACGCCCCTGATCCCATCCCCGGGGCGTCTGCCTATCTTGCCGCATGCACCGCCGTTCGCTTTACGCCGCCCTGGCCTGTTGCATAGCCTTGGTGGTGCTGCGCGCCACGAGCCCCCCGCGCAACGCCCTTACCTGGGATGTCTTCGGCTATTACCTCTACCTGCCGGCCACGTTCATCCACCACGACATCGCGCTGGAGGACCACGCCTGGCTGGACCGGGTGATGGACCAATACGAACCTTCATCCACCCTCTACCAACTGGTGGACGGGCCTGATGGCAAACGCGTGATCAAGTACAGCGCGGGCATGGCTGTGCTGTACGCCCCGTTCTTCCTAGTGGCCCACCTCACGGCCCCTGCCTTGGGCTTCCCGGCAGACGGCTTCTCCCCGCCATACCAGTACATCATCGGGTTTGGTTGCCTGTTGTACGCCCTGCTCGGCTTGTTCGTCCTGCGGCGCGTATTGCTGCATTTCTTCAACGACACGTGGACGGCCCTGCTGATCCTGCTGGTGGTGTTCGGCACCAACTTCCTGCAGCTCATCGCCTGGGACGGCACGCTGCTG